>NPIE01002193.1_pt1 | contig 35316 bp, 21 predicted proteins | sample 8637661 | NCBI WGS metagenome assembly NPIE01 (sample SAMN07420842, study PRJNA396082) | bioreactor metagenome | isolation source: sample BA12 brine-fed electro-methanogenic bioreactor BA | place: Japan: Kochi | collected 2016-12-09 | reverse complement strand
TTGACAACTCGTTCGCGCACCCATTGACGATTTCGAGTCGGATCCCTGCGGCGATTTCCCAATTCGCCCTTCTGGGCTACAATCAAGAAAGGTTCCTCCCGCCTCGAAGGGCGCTGAAGTTTCAAGACCGGATAAACGGGTTGGCCCACTACACCTTCTGATTTAAGATCGGAATCCAGACGCCCTTGCGGGGAACCTGTTAAGGTCGCCCGTATCAGGTATGTCACTCACGAAAGGAACTAGCATGCGCAAGTACACATTAGTGTTGGGATTGTTCATCATCTTGTTGCTTGTGGTAACCATGAGCGCCTGTACGCCCTCGACGCCCACCCCGCCACCGGCCGAAACGCCCACCGAAGCCCCTACCCCGGAGTCGGTCCCTCCCACCGAGACAGAACCTCCGCCCGAGGAGGCCACACCTGAAACGGAACCCTCACCCGAAGCGACCCCGCCACCCGAAGAACCCGAGCTCGACGGCGAAGCCCTGCTGGAGGAACGCTGCACGGACTGCCACTCCCTCGACCGCGTTGCTCAACGCTCCTACACACGGGAGCAGTGGGAAAACACCGTGGATCGGATGATAGACCGCCATGGCGCCGAGCTCGACGACGAGGAGCGAGAAGTCGTGCTGGACTATCTGGTGGAGAATTACGGCCCCTAAATCTTCCTCAACTGACACCCAGGCCGCCGGGCGGCACGCTCTTCAGGCGGGAGGAGCGCCTCGCGCGACGGCCTGGGCCCTTGGCAACCTAGGGCGCGTGTAAGTGTAACTGCCTGCCGTTGCCGAGATGTGCGCGTAGTCGGGATGTCATTTCTTAACAGATGCTAGGGTCCCACCTCGTAACCCGCTCGCCGCCAGTCGAGCATTCCGCCCAGCATGTTGGATACGTTCCCAAATCCCTGTCGCGTAAGATAGCGCCGCGCCTGGTCGCTGCGATTTCCGCTGCGACAGACGATGATAACATCCTCATCCGAGGGCACCTCCTCCAGCCGATCCGGTAGCTCGCCGAGAGGAATGAGAAGCGCGCCCGGAATATGCACCTCTTCGTACTCCCAGGGCTCCCGCACGTCGAGAAGAACGACCTCCCCGGCAGTGTAGAGCGCATGCACCTCTTCAACGGGGAGGTTGGGCGGCAGCACCGCCCTCTCAGCGGCGGCCTCGACCACGGGCGGCGCCGTCTCCCCTCCTGAAGGGTCTCCACAGCCTGCCAGGCCCAGAACCAACACGAAGAAGAGAGTTCCCCATAGCAAACGCTGGCTTCGTCGCATCACTGAATCTCCTTGCTTAGGTATATCGAAGTTGGACAACCTCAGTGCCCTATTATATCATATAACCATATTCTTTATTATGGATAGGGCGGCTCTTCGATTCATCTGGACCTTCTCGCCTGAGGGGCACTGGCAGGCAGGAAATCCTTTCCGAAAACCGGCGCGCTCCAGAGACAAGACCGTCTCTGGAGCGCGTTCGGCAGACGTGTCCGGCAGCCTAGCGCCGGTCGTCGAAGACGAATGTGGCGATCACAGGGTTGTGATCAGAGACCCGGCGGGCCGAGGAATCGTCGGGCTGGGGCAGCGGGAAATCGGCCCCGATGGGCAGCGCATCCACCGCCGCGAGATAATCGTACAGTCCCGGCGTCACCAGGATGTGATCTAGCGTCTGGGTGCGCCCCTGGTAAATGTAGGAGTAGGGACGCTCCGGTGCCACTCCTTCGTACACGTGGCGTAACCCCTCCTCCCGCAGTAGGTCGAGGGGCGGCGAGATATAGAAGGAGTTAAGATCCCCCACAATGGCGACGTGGGCCTGGGGATCCCGAAGCCGCAGCTCCCCCACCAGCTGAGCATTCCACGCGGCCTGGGCCACCCGCCGGGGCTCCGTGACCTCCTCCCCTGCCGACATGGAGACAAAATGGTTGTTCAGAACGTAGAGAGTCTGCGGGCCGGAGTCCAACGCCACCGTCACAGTGATGAGTAACGGCGGGCGGCTAAAGAGCCCCTCGGGCGCCGGATGGGCGGAGACGCCCTCCAGGACAGCCCGGTCACTCCGCACAAGGTACCCCACATCGATGCCCCGACTGTCGGTCCCCTCAATGAGCGTTGGCACGTATCCCACTTCCACGAGTGAGGGCTCTGCCGCCAGGGCCTCCAGCACCCCCAGGTGCTCCACCTCCTGGAGCGCCACAATGGTGGGGCGCCCCATGGCAACGATAGCGTCCGCCACCTTCGCCAGGTGCAGCGCGTACTCGGCGGGGGTGGGCTTCGGCGGATCGGAAGGATGGGGCAACTGCGCGTCGAAGAGATTCTCGACGTTAAAGGTCGCCAGCGTGAAGGCGTTCGGGCCCGCTTCCGGCAAACGGGGCAGCGTCCGGTCGCGCGTGACAACGGTAGGAGGCGCGAGCGGCTGAACCTTGTAGTTGCCGTAGGTGTAGGCCAGCGGTCCCAGCACACCGATGACTCGGTCCCCGGCGTGGACGACGTAGGGCAGTGTGGAACCATCCCGATGACGCGCGTTTGAACCGTCGTCGACGAAGATCAGCATTCCCGCCGTATCGGTGCGCCGCACCCGCTCCACGCCCCATCCCTGCCGCACCAGGACGTACTCTCCATACTGGCTGGTCGGCGCGACGGCGACGGCGGGCTCGCTCACCTGGACCAGCATCCCCTCCAACGCCTCGTAATAGCGGAGCGCCTCCGCCTCATCCTGCGGCGGGTCCAGTTCCACGGGCACGGGCAGCGGATATCCCCTCCCCACCACCTCTACCTCGCCATGCAGGTGCAACAGCGTCTCTTCCGAACGTTCGCGCACCCGTCCGTGAACCAGCACCCGATCTCCCTGAGCGATAGCCGCTTCCAGATCGAGACGCTCCGCGAGCACGAAGAGCCCCTCCGACGTAGTCGGGTCGTTATCCGGCGTCAACGACTGAATCCAGAAGCCGTCCAGTTCAGGGAAGACGCCAGTGACGATGCCCTCGGTGGTGAGTTCCTGGCGGACGTAGGGAGACGCCATGCCGGGGCCTTGCACCGCCCAGATGGGCACGCCATCACCCACATAGGTGACGTGGGGCGGGGTGACCACGGGTGCGGGCCATTCCGCAGCGGTCGCCACAGCACCGTCGGAGACGATGCGCTCGCGCGCGGTCTCCGCCACGCGGACAGTGTACCGAACGTCAACCTGCGCCTCGGGTTCCAGCCGGGACAGCGACCAGGTGACCTCCGCACCCTCCAGAACGCCGCCGTCGAGAACACCCGCCACCGTCGCGCCGGCGACGGGCACGCTGGCAGAGACGAAGAGACCGGTGAGGGGCTCCGCCGTGTAGTTGGAAGCCGTCAGTGTATAGGTAATGAGGTCACCGGCACGAACGCTGGGATTTCCCGAAAGCCGGAGCATCAGCTGCGGGGGATAACGTCGCCAGAAATCCCCTTGCAGGCGCGGTTTCAGCTGGCGTTTCGTGTCGTACATGTCGACGATGCCCCGCACCCGGTAACGCGCGCCCACCTCCAGCAGCTCGCCATCAATGCCCGTCTGTTTCTCTACGTAAACGAGAACCTGACGCCCTTCCTCGTCCTCCAGATCGAGCTCGTAACTGTAGGTGAACTCCTGAAGGCGCGTCACTTCTCCTTCCACGACGGCAAGGCGTCCCAGCAGTGCCTCGTCCCCGCCGAAGTCGGCGATGGTGGAGGGGGTCGCTGCCGGCGGATCGCCATCCTCCTCCAGGATAACAATGTCAGTGGCGTAGGTGCCGGGGATAATCTCCACCGAGCCCCGGTAGAGCTCGATCTCGCCCGTGACGCGCACCCGCTGGCCCAGCTGCACCCGAACGGCGCCCTGCCCGCCGGGACAGAAGACCTGAATACCGCCCGTCTCGTCTTCCAGGTAGAATTTGGTGCCGGTGCTTCCGGCGAAGAAGCCTCCCGTGTACATGGTCGCCACCCCTTCCACCGTCACCTGCCGGTCAAACAAGGTCCGCGCCGCGGCGATGGGAAGGCTACCCCCCTCGATGGCAACGCGTTGGGGCGGGGCGTAGCTCCGCAGGGGCCAGCCCGTAGCCTCGACATAGCCGCCACGCAGAAGCTGAGTTGTGTAGAGGAGGGGCGCGTGAAGCGCTAGCTCAGCCTCCACACCTTCGCCAGGGGCGAGGGCTTCCACCATCCAGCTCAATCCCTCGGAAGCGGGGGCCATCCCCACCGCCAGGGCACTATCCTCCATGGTGAAGCGCTGGGGCAGGGGCAGCCAGGCGGAGACGTCCGTCAACGTGCGCTCCGTCCCATTGACGATCTGCACGCGATAGCTCAGTTCCGCGCCCGGTTCGACGCTCTCCGGCAGGGTGAGGGCCATCGTCAGCCCGGGACCGGGATAGGGCGCCAGCGGGCTGCCCGTGTTCTGAGGGTCGGGGGTCGGGTTGCGGAGAAAATCGGCGGCGTTGTCGCCCGTATAGAAAGCGCTGCCCGCCGTCCCGCCGGGCAAGCGCTCCAGGCTGGCCCCACCCGTTGGAGCCGGGGCCGGCGTACCCGCGAAGTATCCCCCAGGCGCAGCCCCCCACCCCAGCACATCCATCACCTCACCCCGGGCGTTGCGCAGGACGAGCCCGCCCCGCCGGTCGAAGAGGGGCACGTCGAATTCGCCATCGGGCAGCAGCCCGACAGCGTCGCTCTCCCCCTTCCGGATCAGGAGGTAGTGTCCCCAGCCGGGCACCCCTTCGCCCTGCCGCCAGGTATAGAGGCGGCGTTCAGCCTGCTCCTCGTCCATGCGATACCAGAGGCTCCACCCGGCGAGATCGGCAAAAGCTGTGCCGGTGTTGTAGAGCTCGACGAATTCCGCGTTGTTGTTGCCCGGCTTGCCGGGCAGGAATTCGCTGATGAGGATACGGCCCTCCTCCACGGACAACGGAGATTCCAGAGGAGAGATTTCCACAGGGGAAAGGGGGGATAAAAACTCCGGGGGAAGGCTCCTCCCACATCCGACCAGCATCAACACCAGAACCCACCACAACCACCAGTATCGTTTGACAGACATAAGAATAGCAACACCTCGCGTGATAACTGCCGACTTTCGGCTATTATACCGCGAACCGGCCAAGGAGGGTAACGGCGGGGCACAGCTCAGCTATTTGCCTTGGATACATCTCAGAACGGTGGAGTTTCTCCTGCTACCCGGTGCGATCCTCTGTTCTGCACGGTCCCCAGACTAGTGCGAGATAACAGGCCAGGGAGAGCCCGCTGAAGAGCAACGTAACCCCAATCGTCTGCGGATGGGGATCGCGCACCCGGATGGCCACGTCGTAGAGCACCGCCTTCGGTTGGACGAGGAGGTCCCAGCTGTTCCAGCGCAGAAAGCGCCCCAGGTAGATGCCCATGCCACTCAGCGCCAAGACGCCGCCGGTGAAAGCCCAGCCCACCACGCCGCCGGCCAGCTCTTCAACGATTTGATGGAGCAGCCGCAAAGCGTAGATCCCCAGCGCGATCCCCGTCCAAGCAAACATCGCCAGCAGTCCCAGATCGTACCACAGGGGAACGAAAGGCCGTTGGGCCAGGTGAAAGAAGTCCGTCACGATGTAGGGTGCGTTGGGAAAGAAGGCCACCGCCACGCCGGCTGGCAGGAACAACAGCCACCAGCGTTGTGGATACCGCCGGTACAGGACCGCCGCCGTGAGACTGCTCAAATAGGGCACCCAGGCGAGGAACAGATTCCACAGCAGAAAGTAGTAAGTCCACGTCCGGCTGAGATAGGCCCGATAGCTGAAGAGCCCGACGCACAAGGCTGTGGCGAAGAGTACCGGATAAGCCCCATGCGCGCGCAGAAACCGGTGGGGATGTCGGATGGGCGACAGCATGCTCACTCTCCAACTCCCACTTCTCCCGCGACCCAGTAGGGACCGGGGCAGGCGTCGAGAGGCAAGCCGGCGATCTGTTCCTCGTAAGCCTGCAGGGCGGCGGGCGATTCCAATGCCCCTCCACCCATCCGCACCGGTTCACCGACCAGGGCCACTGCCGTCCCGCTTCCGTCGAGGATTTCCACCCGAGCTCCCGTCACGTCGGGCACAAAATCGTAGGGCCAGAGCACCAGGAAGCCGCCGGGGTAGTCGGGGGTGATGACGCGGAGGCAGCCGTTTACCTCGACCAGCGTTCCTTCGAGCAGCGCCTGCATGTGGGCCAGCGTGGGTCGCTGCTGGGGAAAATAGAAGGAGAGCCCATCGGGGCCGATGAGCTCCCGTACCGCTCCATCAAAGCTGCGGGGGCGGGTCACGCCCTCCACCTGCAACACGACCACCCCTTCGGGCAGGATACGCCCTGCCTCCTGAAGGATGGCCTGTAGAAGCGTGGCGTTGGTAGTGTAGATCTCGACACGATTGGCGTTGAAGTTGATGGCAGAATCCCCGGGGATGGAGAGCTCGTCAAGAAGGCGGCGCAGGGCCGCGTGGGAGGCATCGAGTTGCGCCAGGGACCACGTGGCACCGCGAAGCTCCACGAAGTCGGCGTAACGCTTGCCCTCCACGTAAGGGTTCAGCGCCCGTCCAGGGGGATGGGTGAATTGCAACACGAGGGCGAAACTCGGCTCGTGCTGAAAGAAGAGTCCGGCGAAGGTCTCGGGGAAGCCGGCGCGCAGCTCACTCTCCAGCCCGCCCACGGCGTGCATGACCTGCAAGCGGGTCACCGCCTCTTCCAGCTCCAGACCGCGACTGGCGGCATAGCGCTCCGCGTCTTGCACCAGCGGATCATCGGGATCCCATGAGGATCCCGTCTCCGGGGTTTCGGGCGCCAGCGAGATGGCGGGCTCGGCGAAGGTCTCCACCACCCCCCAGGCGGCAACGACGAGCGCGAAGGCGACAACAAAAACCAGAATACGTTTCATGGCCCTTCCTCCCTTATCCTCAGCTGTCAGCGGTCAGACAACGGCGCTCAGCCTTTCCTCCCCACGGTGAGTTCGTCGGGTAGGGGCGCCGTAGCACCGACCTTATCAACGCCCGAAGCGCACGGTTTGTTCCCCTCTGCCGCATGTGAGCCAGCGTAGCAGAAAGCTCGCGCCTTGCCTACTGTGAATGTCTACAGGTCTCGCGGCAACAGGAACACAAGAGAAGGACCTCACCCCAAAATCAGGGTGAGGTCACGAGGAGAAACTTTTTGCTATTGGGGAATCCTCACACCTCGCGCAGCAAGGTCTCCAGCGCACCGGTGACGTCCGTACCCAGGTGGAAGCGGAAGATGCGGCGACTTCCATCAAGCAACGCCTGGTAATCGCCCTGGGCCTGGGCCTGCTTGAGCACGTCGAAGCTGAGAGCAGCCTGCGGATCCCCCGCTTCGTCGGGGATGGGGGTATCTTCCTCAGCACCGGAGACGAACTGGACGAAGAGTCCCTGTCCGCCGTCACCCTTGTGCAGTTGCCCGGTGGAGTGAAGGTAGCGCGGGCCGTAGCCCACCGTCGTGGCGACGCCGTAACGGCGCAATAGCCGGTTGCGCAGCGTCTGGAGGAGGGCGTCGGTCTCCGGCGTGGGCTGGACGTAGGCCAGCAGCGCAACGTAGTCGCCGCTCCGGCCCTCCGCCGGCGGTCGAATCTGGGCCAGGAACTCCGTCAGGGCCCGCGCCTCCAACGGGGCGTATTCGGCGGCAGGAAGGGCGCCCTGCTCCCGGTAGGTCGCCACCATCTCCTTGGCGCGGCGCTTCGCCGCCTCCACGTTGGGCTGGTTGAAGGGATGGATGTGCATCCGCTCCCCGGCGACCGCCGTCGCGAACTCCCAGAGGAAGAAGAGGGCGCCGACGTCGTAGCAGTCCTGCAGGGGCAGGCGCACGACGGGGAAACCCGCCGCCATCAACCCCTGAAGATGGGCGTCGTAGGCCACGTCCTCCGGCAGACGCAGCTGGACGAAGAGCCGATCCTGCTGGTACTCCTCCGCCGGAAGCAGCGGCTCTTCCACCACCGGCAGGATCCCCCGCCCCGATTTACCTGTACTCTCAGCGATCAACTGTTCGATCCAATCGCCGAAGGGGGCCAGCACCGGCCCGGAGATGAGGGTGAGCTTATCGACCCCCTCGTTCGCTAGCGTGCCCATGACGGCGCCCAGCCAGGCGCCGGGGTTCTCATCCACGGGCACCTCGGGGCCACAAGCCGTGACCATGGCCTCCGCCCGATCCAGCAGCCGCTCCCCATCCACCCCGGCCAGGATCGCCGGCACCAGCCCGAAGTAGGAGAGGGCTGAGTACCGCCCCCCGATGTGGGGTTCGTTGAGGAAGCGCTCGCGGAAGCCCAGCTCCCGCGCCCTCACATCCAGTGGGCTCCCGGCGTCGGTGATGGCGGCGAAGTGACGGCCCACCTCCTCGGCACCCAGGATCTCCAAAGCGCGATTGTAAAAATACTTGAAGAAGGAGAGGGTCTCCACCGTGGTGCCCGATTTGGTGGCAACGACGTAGAAGGTACGGACGGGATCGAGGCTCTCGGCGTAGCGCAACACGCTGCCAGGATCGGTACTATCGAGGACGTGCAACCGCAGCTCCGAAGCCTCACCGGCGAAGATCCGGTTGAGGACATCGGGAGCGAGGCTGGAACCGCCCATGCCCATGTGAAGCACGTCGGTGTAGCCTTCGTCGAGGAGCGACCGGCGCAGCGTCTGAAAGCGCGCCAGATCGGGGCGGACTTGGCCCACGATCTCCAGCCAACCCAGCCGGTCAACGATCTGGGTCGGCTCCTCACTCCAGACCGTGTGATCCTTCGCCCAGATGCGGGGAACGATTTCCTGCGTCTCCAGGTCTTCCAGCGCCGCCGCAACTTTCGCGGTGCGACAGCCCAATTCTGCCAGTTCTCTGAAACTCTTCATGGATGCAAACCTTTCTTCGGAATGACCATCGGGCTAATCATCGCTATCGAAGGCAAAGTGCGCCGCGCCCAGGAGGGCGGCCTTGGGGTTCATGATGACGAAGACGGGCATGGGCGCCAGGAGATGGGAAAGCCGACCCTTGCGGAGGAAGGCGTCCATGAAGTGCCGCTCTTCGAGGGCCGGGAGAATGCGGGGCGGAATGCCCCCGCCCAGGTAGAGCCCGCCCGTGGAGAGAATCTTGAGCGCCAGGTTGCCGGCCTCGGAGCCTAACACGGAAACGAAAACCTCAAGCACCTGAGCACAGATAGGAGAGCGCCGTTCCTCATCAAGCGCGTTATTGACGATGACAGGCGTGGGATCATCGGCCTCCGCCAGCTCCTGCGCCAGCCATTCGGGCTCCTCCGCCCGCTCCGTCTCCTTGAGAAAGGCGTAGATGTTGGGGATGCCCAGCCCTGAGGCTATGCGCTCGTAACTGACGTGGTCGAAACGCCCCTGGAGGAAGCGCAACAGGGCGATCTCCGTCTTGGTGACCGGGGCGTAGTCGGCATGTCCCCCCTCAGAGGCATGAGCCGCGTAGCCGGAGCCTTCCCACGTCAGGAAGGCCTCCCCCAGGCCGGTGCCCGGCGCGAGGACAGCGATGGCCCCGCCGGGCACGGCGCGCCCCTCGTTGAGCGGATGCAGATCCTCGGGATCGAGATAGGGTACGGCATAGGCCGTCGCTTGCAAATCGTTGAGCAATCGCACGCGGGGAATCTCCAAAGCGCGCTCCAGCTGCCGGTCCTCCAGGACCCAGTGGAGATTGGTGATGTTGGCGCGTCCGTCCACCACGGGACCGGCGACGTCAAAACAGGCACGCTCAATGGTGTAGTCCACTTCCGCCAGAAAATCCCGCACCAGCGCCTCCAATGTGGCATACTTCGCGCTGGGCAGCGTCCGCTCGAAAATAGGATCGTGCAATCCCGCTTCGGGATCAAAGATCGCCAGATTGGTCTTGGTTCCACCTACGTCACCGGCAAGTAACATAAGTCCTCCTTAAAAACAGGCAAATGGCGAATAGCAAAAGGCGTTACGTGTGAACGTGCGCACGTATTCACACGTTCAATTCAACACTCGGCGCAGACTATGATTACGACGACTCAGATCCCGCAGCCGCTCCCGCGAGGCCAGCACAACGATCTCATCACCGATGCCCAGCCGCGATTCCGGGCGCGGCGGGATCTCGATTTCGCCCCGATGGGCGTGCAACACGGCGATCACCCCCTCCTCGGCATCCAGCTCACCACAGGTCACGTCCACCAGGCGGGAGAGGGCCTGCACCGTGAAGCGGGTCAGGAAGAAGTCCCTTTCCCCCACCGACACCGGCTGCGCGATATTGGCCTCCAGCGCGGCAGCGAGGAAGGCTGGATTTGCCAGGGCCGACGTGCTGTAGACGGCGTTGAGTCCAAAGCTGACCCGTAATCGCTCGCCGAGTTCCTCTTCGAAGAAGCGGATGACCAGGCGGGCCTCGGGATTCAGGGCCCGGGCGCGCAGGGCCGTCTCCAGATTGGTCATGTCGTCGGAAGTGCAAGCAACCAACCCGGCAGCCCGCTGGATTCCCGCCTCCCGCAGCACGGAGCCCTGCCGAAAATCCCCCCTGATGACGCGCACTCCCTGGGCGGTCAGTCGCTCCGCCAGTCGACCCGGATCCAAATCCAGAGCGACGACTTGCTGGCCCAACTCAAGTAGGGTGGAGACGACCCGATAACCCGTATGCCCTAGGCCACAGACGAGGACCGGCGGCTGTCCGGAGAGCGGAGCGTTAATCCGGGCAAAGAGACCCTTGCGGATCAGGGGCTCCATCCGATCTGCCACCGCAAAGATAAAGATCTCGTCCTCGCGCTCCAGCAGAGTCTCGAACTCAGGCTCGATGGTAAGCCCCTCGGTCCGGCAGTGAAAGACGACGGTCACCCCCTCTTCCTCCGCCACGCGCGCGATGGCCTGACCCAGCAGGGGCGAGCTGTCGTCGATACGCACCCGCGCGAGGACGTAGGTCTGTCCCATGATCGAGAAGGCCTCGGCAATCTCCACCCCCACCACAGCATGGGCAAAGGCCACTGCGGCCACCGCCGAACGGCTGATCACGGCGTCCACCCCTAAACTCCGCTGGAGGGCCGGGGCGAACTCGTCCTCGAAGAAACGGAGCACAACCCGTGCCGTCGGATTCAGCTCACGCACATGAAAGGCCGCCTCGATGTTAATCAGATCACGATTGGTAGCCACGATCACGGTAGCGGCGCGCGTCACCCCCGCCTGTTTAAGCACCTCCGGGCGCCGGGCATCGCCGATGATGAGCGGCATCCCTTCCTCTACGAGCGCCTGTACCAGGGGCGAGGGCACATCGTTGATCCCGACCACTGGAATTCCCAGATCGAGCATCTGGCGCGCCAAGCGGTAGCCCACCCGCCCCAGGCCGCAGATCAGGACGTGTTCCTCGATAGTAGAGGCCAGGGCTACTTGCCACATCTGTCCCCGTTCTGCCCGGACGAAGAAGACCTGAAGCACAGTCAGGATATTGACTCCGAAGAGCAACAAGAAGGGCAGTCCCAAGCCGGGCACCAACCAGAGGAAGGGATCGACCCGGGCCGGTGCCGGCAGATCGTAATCGAACTGGACCATCTTGATGATGGAGAAGAGCGCCTGAACGTAGCTCAGCTCTTCATCGCCCGCCAGGCCGTTGTAACTGTGGTAAAAGAGATAGGCCAGCACACCCGTTCCCAGAACAAGAATGGCGAAGATGCGCCAGGGAAAGAGGCGCACAAAGACCCGCAGATCTTGCCCCAACCACGTGAGCCACCGTGGGCGTCTGCTGCTCCCTCTCTTCAACGCTCCTCCCCCAAATGGTTTTTCATAAGGAGTATAAAAGCAGGCGGGCAGAAGTCAAAGGACTTGCCAAAAGGGAAGGGAGATGCTATGCTCCGCCTCAGCGATCGCCGACAGCCAATTGCTCTTTTGTGAGGGAGGATCATGAACCGTGAAACCGTGGAGACCAAGACACTCTTCATCCTGCGCCACGCCAAATCGAGCTGGGCGCACGAGAACCTCTCCGACCACGACCGCCCCCTCAACGCCCGAGGGGAGGACGACGCGCCCCGCATCGGCGCCTTCATGCAGCTGCGGGGGCTCTACCCCGAGCTGATCCTGACCTCAACGGCGCGGCGGGCGCGGCGTACGACATCGCTCGTCGTCCAGCACGGGGGTCTCGGGAGCGAGATCCGCCAGACGCGGGATCTCTACCACGCCGACGCCGAGGAGATCATCGAGCTGCTGCGCACCGTATCCGATGACTATGTGCGAGTGATGGTAGTAGGTCACAACCCCGGACTGGAGGGGCTGGTCGAGGTGCTGACCGGGGATTGGGAGCGCTTGCCCACGGGCGCACTCGTGCAGATCGCCCTGCCGATCACCCGCTGGGGGGAGCTCGGCGACGAAACGGAGGGAGAGCTCCTCCATCTCTGGACCCCGCGCGAGCTCAAGTAACCGTCACTACCGGCTCACCAGGTGGAGCCAGATGGCCGCCGTCTGGAGGGGTAGATCGTCGGGCGTCAACAGCGTGACGGTTGCAGGTACGATGGTCCCTCTCCCGGGGCTGGCAGTTACCGGCACGCTCACCTTGACCGTCTCTCCCGGAGGGGCCTGGACCCACTCGCTGCCCAGGAGCTCGCCCTGCGCTTCCACGCGGAATTCCCCTTGAAGGGTGCCGGAAAAGGGATTCTCCACCTCAAGCAAGACCCGTCCTTCACCCGCGCCCGTGAGGATGTGGATGTTCTCCACCGGGCGCCAGAGGCCCATTCGCGTGATCGACTCCGTCTCACACAGCTGGAAGTAGCGCGGCGCCTGCTGCACCCCGATCTCCAGCCCCTCACGAGCGGGGAGGATGCGGGTCGCTCCCGTCATCTCCACCTGCGTTACGGCATCACACAGAATCGGCAGACGTACCTGATGGGGCGTGCCTGCCGTCCACGCTGCGAGCGCCACCTGCTCCCCGTTACTGAAGAGTAGCAGGAAATCGTCGTTGCGCGCCAGGGGGATGCGCCGCTGAAAGCGATAGCCCGCCAGCGTGTCGGTCATCGTCTTGATGGCGTGATAGGAAGGCTTGGGATTGAAATGGTAGTCCACCACCCCGAAGTTGTGCTCGATCTCGTAGGCGTTCTCCCCATCGTTGCGCCAGTCGTACCAGATACTCAAATCGACGTCGGCGGCGAGGTGAGCCAGCATCTGGCGCGTCAGAAACATCGCCTGCTGTTCCTCCGTGTGCCCTCCTACCACCGTCGAGTACCCCCACTCCCCTGCAATGATGGGAATCTTGCGCTCGGGACTGGCCCGGTCGAGGATTCCCCGCAGACGGACGTAGTCCTCCCACGCACTCTCGGGTTCGTTGTGCCGGTAGGGGTGGACGGTGACGGCGTCGAGCTGGTTGTAGAGCCCCACCTGCCCCAGCGTCTCCAGGTACTCCCAGGGGAAGTGGGCCGTCGCCGGACCGACGATCCACGCCGTCGGATCCTCCCGCCGGACGGCGGCAATGACCTTGAAAGCCAGATCCGCGTAGCTGAGGGGATCGGGGGGGGCGTGCCAGAACTTCTCCAGATTGGGCTCGTTCCAGATCTCCCAGATAATGCCCCTACCGCGATAGCGGCGGGCGGCGGCGGCGGCGAAGCGCACGAAAGCAGGGCGTCCCTCCGGCAGGTGGTGGGCGTTCCCCCCACCCCAGAGATCGTTGCCGTAGTCCAGGATGAAGATGATGCGAATCCCCCGGCTGCTCATCGTCTGCACCAGGGCATCATAGTCGGAGAAATCGTACTTGTTCCGCTCCTCGTGCTCGATCTTATGCCAGAAGAGATCCATGCGCACGAAACGGAAGCCTGCCGCCTTCATCAGATCCATCTCCCCCGGAGCGGGATGGGTAAAGTGGATGTTGACCCCCACCGGCTCGGGGATGACGCGGCTGGGCAGCATCCACTGCGCCGGCACCGGCGCGGGCGTCGGTAGGGGCAGGGTAGCCGTAGGAGGGGGCAGCGGTGTCGGCGTTCCTTCAACGAGGAAGCCCAGGGAGACGGTGGGCACCGGGGTAGCCGTGGATGTGGGCGTCAGGATCGGCGTGGGCGAAGCTGTAGCCGTCGCCGTAGCCGTGGGCGCGGGAGAGGGCGTCGCGGTCTCGGGGGCTGCGGTATACTCCACCTCTGCCAGAGAGGGCGGCGCACACCCGACGAGGAGCAGGAACAACAACCAGCAAAATCGCAATTGCTTCAAAACCATGCCTCCATTATACTCGATTCCGGCCAAGGGGCGCCATCCGCCCTGCTGTCACCACGAGGACTATCGCCTATAAGACTCGTAACCTCGTCCCCGGGGCGTCTGGGTGAAAAACCAGCCTTTGCACTCAGGTTATACGCTCAAGCCGGCCCCGGACGAGGACGGTGAGCACCTCTAGCCAAGTGAGACAGTCCTACTCGCGCTACCTTGACATAACGAGCAGACGTGTTAGGATACTTTGTTGGGAGGCCTACGGGGGCTTTCCGGGTTTATTTATCCCTATCATCCTATCGAGAGATTCACCAACGAGAGTAGAAAAAGGAACAGAAACATTATGGCTAAGAAAAAGGAAGCACCAATTACCAAGGTGCGGATTATCGGCATTTTCGCCCACGTTGACGCCGGGAAGACGACAACGTCGGAGGCGATCCTATACCATACCGGCAGAATTCACCGGGCGGGCATCATCGACGAGGGAACGACCCAGCTCGACTGGATGCAGCAGGAACGCGAGCGCGGCATCACTATCATGTCCGCCGCGACCGCCTGCCATTGGCAGAACCACCGCATCAACATCATCGACACGCCCGGCCACATCGACTTCACGGCGGAGGTCGTGCGCTCCATCCGCGTCATCGACGGCGCAGTCATCATCCTCTGCGGCGTGGGCGGCGTGGAGCCGCAGACGGAGGCGGTCTGGCGCCACGCCAACCGCGAGAATCTCGCGCGCCTCATCTTTATCAACAAGCTGGATCGGGTAGGCTCGGATTTCCAGCGAGTGTTGGCCGAAGCGCGGGAGCAGCTCACGCCCAACGCCCTGCCCCTTCAGCTGCCCATCGGCAGCGAGGGGAATTTCGTCGGCGTGGTCAATCTGCTTAGCGAGCAAGCCTATACTTGGCGGGAGGGCGCAACCACCGTCACCATCGAGGATGTGCCGGCGGAGATGGCGGAGGCCGTTGCCGAGGCCCGCGAGGAGATCATCGATACCATCAGCGAGAGCGATGAGGCGCTTTTGATGCAGCGCCTGGAAGGCGAGGAGCCGGACCTGGACGACCTGAAGGCCGCCCTGCGCCGGGCCACCATCACCGGCAACCTCGTACCGGTCTTCTGTGGCGCTTCGCGCAACAAGATTGGCGTGGAGCCCCTCCTCGATGGCATCGTGGACTATCTGCCTGCACCGGTTGACATTCCCCCCATCCTGGGGCATCGTCCCGACGCCGTCGAGGAGATCTTGGAGCGTCCCGACGATCCCGAAGCCCCCTTCTGCGCTTCTGCCTTCAAGATCGTTACCGACCCCCACGTGGGACATCTGACGTGGGTCCGCGTCTTCTCGGGCCAGATGGGCACCGGTGACACGGTGCTGAACGCCCGCACCGGCGAGGAGGAGCGCATCGGCCGCATCTACCGGATGCACGGCAATCACCGCGAGCAGGTAGAGCGCATGGCCGCGAGTGACGTCGTCGCCTTGGTGGGCGTGAGATCGGCCATCACCGGCGATACCCTCTCCGACCCCGAGTTTCCCATCGCGCTGGAGACCTTCAAGTTCCCCGCCCCCGTGATCGCTGTAGCCCTCGCGCCCCAGACGACCAAGGACCGGGAGAAGCTGCACAACGCCGTCAAGCGGCTGAGCGACGAGGACCCCACCCTCATCCAGGAGGTGGATCCCGAGACGGGCGAGCTGACGCTGGCGGGAATGGGTGAGCTCCATCTGGAAATCAGCGTGGACCGGCTGCGCACGGAGTTCGGCATCCACCCGCAGGTAAGCCCGCCTCAGGTCTCCTACCGAGAGACGGTGCGGACGCCTGCAACGGTGACGACGACCTACAAGAAGCAGTCGGGCGGGCACGGCCACTTCGCGGAAGTGCAGCTCCGCATCGAACCGCTGGAAGAGGTGATCGACGAAGAGATTATCTTCGAGAACGAATCCTCCGGCGCCGACCTTCCCCGCGACTTCATCCGCCCGGTGGAGATGGGCGTACGTCAGGCGCTGGATCAGGGCGTCATCGCCGGCTACAGCGTCACCGGCGTCAAGGTGACCCTGCTCGACGGGCGCCACCACGAGGTGGACTCGGCAGCGATGGACTTTGAGATCGCCGGGGCCATGGGCGCGCGGCAGGTGGTCCGCAAGGCTGCACCGGCCCTGATGGAGCCGCTGATGCACCTGACGGTAACGGTGAACGAGGAGCAAGTGGGCAGTGTCGTGGGCGATATCGGCAGGCGGCGGGGGCAGGTGAACGCCATGCGCGTCCGGGGTAACGACCGCGTCATTGAGGCCGAGGTACCCCTCTCCGAGGCGCGGGGCTATGCTACCGACCTGCGGAGCATGACCCAGGGACGCGGCACCTTCACCCTGGAGTTCGAGCGCTACACCCAGGTCCCCGACGCCATCGCCGAGGAGGTCATCCGCGAGCGCAAAGCCGCCGGGAAGATTCCGGAGCGGTAGCGAAGACAATGAGAGAACGGCGGTTCCGATATCGGAACCGCCGTTTGGGTTGTGGCTCAGGGCAGTGACTAGCCGCCCCCTCCGGCAGAGTTGCTGCCCGCTTGCCTGCGCAAACTGACAGCGCCGCCCAAGAGGAGCAGAGCTCCCCCCCCCAGCCACCAACCGGCATGGCTCTCCCCACTTGCCCCGACGACCGGGAGCAATACGGGTGTCTCCTCCGCCACAGAAGCGGGAGCGGTTTCCAGAGCCTCCGGAGTTTCAGGGGATGGAGGTGTGATCGTCGGCGGTGGCGCCGACGGGGTCTCCGGTACGTCCGTAGCTGGCGGGGACAAGGGCGAACGAGTGGAGGTGGGCACCGGTTCCTGTGCCAACACCCACGTCTCTGTGCCCCCCAGCAGCAGCATCCCGCCCAATAACAACGCTACAGCTAGGATCAGAAAGAAGCAGCAAACGCGATGTCTATAGTTCATGGCACACCTGCTCATGGATGACGCGGGCGCGGAAGCGGCGAGGTATCCTCTACCCCGACCTCCATCCCGCCCAAGGTGGTTTCAATCTCAAAACTGACCGGCCCATACCGGTTGTTGCCCTCGTCCGTCTCCCGCACGCCCCCCCAGGGGTTGGGATGCCCCCAGGAATCGACGTAGGCCCAGATCTCGTTGCTCCCGGAGGGATACCCCACCGAAGGCCAGTGGCTGTAATCCTCTTGATAGACATCATCACCGATGGTCAGCACCAATTCAGCGCCCGATGCGAGGTGCTCGACGTACCAGGCCGCCCCGCTCTCGCCGCCCAGCTCGTTCCACGGCTGATTGACCGCCGGCGGCGCGGGCGGATTCAGGTAGAGATCGATCCAGAAGTTCTCCGCCGCCACGTTGCCGTCGTTCACAATGTGCACCTCCACCGCCGCCGGGTCGTCGGGGACGACGGTAAGCGCAGCGATCCGCAGATCGGGCCCGGAGGCGTAGTGCCGCAGCACCACGGGCAGGTAGACGAAGCGGGGACGGAAACGCACGTTGAAGGCGAAGGAGGGCCCTACAATCCCGCGCACAGAGTGGCTGGTGAAGTCGTCGGTGAACTCTCCCTCCGTGTGGCGGATACCCAGCAGCGCGCCCATCGGGTAGGGTTCCAGAACGCCCGGACGCGGCTCCTCCCGCACCAACCATTCGCCCTCATCAGGCTGGACGAAAAGCACGATCTCGAACTGCTTCCACGCACCGGGCGCCAGATCGCCCAAGTTCCAACCGATGTGATCGGGCCCACCGAAGCTCCACGGTGGCGCGGCGTAGGTCACCGTGATCCCCTGGGGCAAATCCAGCGTCAACGTCACCCCCCGGGCGATGGCGTCCCCGGCATTGTAAGCCGTGACGTCCACGACGACCTCCGAGGGATAGTCGGGCAGGGTGCAGTCACCGTTGTAGGACCTGACCATGGCCGATCCGGGCAGTGAGGAGGGCGTGTATCCGCCGTCGCACCAGTAGTCCACCCAGATGGCGGCGCCGTGCGCTTCTACCGTGACCGCCGGCCCCCGGGCCTCCCACGTCAGCGAGAAAGGATCGACGTAGTGGATGACGGGCCCCTCGTTGACGACGTTGGTGCCGTGATGGGCGCGCAGCAGGGTGGCCCGGGCGATGACGTGCCAGGGCTCCGCTGCGGGCACGGTGCGCAGCGGCTCCGGCAGGTGGAAGGTGACCACGTCCCCCGTCACCGTGAAGGGCAGCGGGAGCGCGCGGGTGGGCGCGAGGGTGTCGAAGAGAGCGCCCGCCTCGTCGCCGGAGAGATCGCCGGCGTCGACATCCAGGGCCAGCCAGAGCTCGTCGATCACGGCGGTATCGGTGACGAGCAGTGCGGCTTCGAGACGCACGTCGGGGGGCAGGGTATCGGTGAGGACGAGGCTGTGCGCCGGCGCCGAGACGAAGGCCACCGTCTCCCCCTCTCGCTCCAGCGCCAACCGGGCAGGCGGCGCAGTGTAATCGGCGGGCAGCCCCTCGGCGGAGACGAGGACGGGGATTTCGAGCACCTCGCCCCAGAGGGCCTCGTCCACGGGCCCCACCTCCAGGTCGAAGTACCAGACACTGCGCCAGGCATCGGGCACCTCGGTGCGGTTGAGGAAGGCCAGTTCGGGCCAGATGGGGGCCGGGGCCGTCTCTGGATCGGTGTAGAGGAGGGTGACGTTCACGCCGGGAGGCGGGTCGAGGGTTACGGCCAGCTGGGTGAGCGTGATACCGGTGTTGTTATCGAGGGAGATCCGCACCCGTGTGCGCTCCCCCTCGCCCACCACCGCGCGGAAGAGTGTCTTCTCCTCGCTGCCGCCGACGTAAGTGGTCCAGACCAGATCGCCATAGCCCCAGCTCTTGAGGTAGGGGTCGTACTCCCGCACGTAGGCCCAGCCCTGCCGGGGTTCGTAGGGATCGGTGACGTGATAGTCGAAGATGAGCGTATCGCTGTAGACGCTGACCAGCGTGGGGCCGCCGCGCTTGTCGATCTCGGCGTCGCTACGCCACCCCTCGGCGGCGTGGACGTGGGAATCGTAGACCTCGTAGCGGTTCGGCCCGGCGATGGGCTGGCGATAGACCAGCCGCGCGCCGTCGTGGAGCTTGTAGAGCCCCTCGCGGTTGAAGGGGTAATTCTCGACGGTCGCGGAGACGACGAAGGAGGCCCAGGATCCGGGCGGGATCTCCTGTTGGAAGAAGAGATGATCGTAGGCCACCTGCTCGGAGAGGGTGAGGAGGGTGGTCGCCGCCGGTCCCACACTTTGCCAGGAGTCCCACCAGCTCTCTCCCTCGGGGCGGATGCGCACGCCCAGCCCCTTGAAGATGGGCAGCTGGATCAGATTCTCACCGGCGGGAATGGGGAAATCGGTGGGCCCGGCGTTGACGCTGTAGGTCTTCCCCAGCAGGCGCAGGAAGGCGTCCTCCAGCCGGGTGGGGATCTCCTTGACCAGGGTCTCGTACTCCCCATCGCCATCGGCGTCCATCCAGATCCCGAAGGTCAGGGCGACGCCGGCGTGCTGCTCGCTCTGCCCGCCGCAGGTGGTGCAGGAATCCCAGTCCCAGACGTCGTAGAAGGTGGCCCGGAGAGGCAGCGCGTGGGAGCGGGACCAGACATCCTGCCAGGTGACCAGCGCGGGCGCAGGAGCCCGAGCTGCGTAGGGCGTGGCGTGGGCCACGTATTCGCGGAAGGGCACGGGATAGGCGCCCGCCGCCACGTAGACGGAGCCGGCGTCGTGGGGCAGGACCACCGTCCCCTCCCGGGGGGTCCCGTGGAAGACCACCTCCCGGCCCAGCAGCTCCGAGGAATGGACGCCGTAGCGGACCGCCGGCTCAGCATACTCGTAGCCGTTGAAGGCCCCCAGATCCCAGGCGATGGAGAGACAGGGCAGCAGCAGCTCATTTTCCGGGGTCACAGTGATGTAATCGGTATAGGTGGGGGGAACGGTGATGAAGGAGCCGTAGTCGGTGATGATCTCGCCCTGCAGCAAGGGGGGCGGATCGAGATGGATACCGTGGGCGCTGGTGAAGACGCAGGTCGCGCCCTGCCAGTCGTCAAGCGTGAGAGTCTGCGTGGGCGCCGTGGCCCCCTCCCAGAGGGGATAGCGTTCGCCCCAGAGATAGGGCTCGTTACGCATCCAGAGGGTCTCACCGTCGTTGGTGCTGAGAATGATGTGCTGGTTCCGGTAGTCGACGATGGGGACGACGAGATAGACCCAATCGGTGACGACGGTGTTGGCCGCGGGGGTCTGCTCCTTGTTCTCCAGCGGCAGTGCCAGATCGAGGTAGAGGCCCTCGGCGGGGATGCGATAGTGACGGTCAGGCTCCAGGTCGCGGTCGCCCACGAGGCGGGCCGCCATCTGCGCGCGGAGGACGAAGGGCCGCCGGCTGAGCACCAGCCGAGCGCCGGAGAGCTCGCTGTAGGCCAGTTCGCCGGTGCTGAAGGTGCTGATGCCGGCGGCGAGGACCGTCGGTGAGGTCACGGCCTGATAGGAGAGGGTGAGGGCCGTGCGGGCGGCGAGATCGCCCAACTCCCACACAATCACCGTCCCGCCGGCCGGGGTGGTCAATACCGCCGTGGGCGGTGGGGCCACCGTTCCCGTGAGGAAGTAGCCGGGCGCGAGGGTCTCCGTTACGACGGCCGCACCCAGCGGCTCGTCCCATAGATTCTCGACGTGCAGCGTGGCGCTGACGGGCACCACCTCGTAGGCGGGGAACTCGTGGGCGGGATATTCCGGATTGAAGGTCTGGACGGCGTCGCCGTGGAACTCGGCCCGCCCGGAGAGGGCCATGAGCAGCGCGTTCATAAAGAGCGGAACCTGATTGCGCCGCAGGGAGTCGGTGGGATGGCCCACGACACCGATCACCCTGCCGGCCCCGTGGGAGCCACGGATGACGGCGGGCACCGTTCCGCCCCAGTAGTCGGCGTTGGCGAGTTCGGCGATGACCTCGATGGCGCCCCCCTCGTCGGGCCAGATGAGAGGATCGTCGAGGATGTAGAGGGTGTCGGTGAGCCAGGAAGGGGCCAGCGGGGACTCCGGCTGGAGGAGGTGCAGCTGGCCGCGATTGGCGAAATCGTCGGGCGGCAGCAGGGAGATGGTCTCGTAGGGATCCACACTCCACGGCGGCAGTACCCCGGCGGCCTCGGCGATGATGAGCCCTGTCCCCTGCGCGTAGACCGTCCCGCCCCCGGCGACGAAATCCTGGATGGCGCTCGCGGCGCCGCTCTCGCCGAGCAGATTGAGGACGGCGTCCTGTGCCTCACGGTTGAAGGCGGGGAGGATGAGCAGGTCGTAGCCGGCCAGGTCGGCGATCAGCCCCGCTTCATCGAGGGTGACGTAGGGCACGGCGCCGCGCAGATAGCCATCGAAGAGCTGGCGGAAGACGGCGTACTCCCACATGGCGACGCCCTCCCCCTCCTCGCCGATGGAATAGGTTGCGGAGGAGCGGAAGAGGGCCACCCGAGCCGGGCGCAATGCGTAGGCGCGGGACAGTTCCAGCGTGCCGGAGAGCTCGTGGCGGGTGCAGGCGGAGCAGAAGTTCGGGCTGGCCTCACCGGGCGGCAGGTAGAGATCCCCGGGCTGCACGACGCCCGCGAGCGCCAGCGGATCGCTCAGCGGCCCATCGTGGGCCAGCCAGCGGACGCGTCCGCCGCGATAGACCTCTCGCAGCGACTCGACATAGGCGGCGCGCAGATTCGCCTGGGCGGGCCCGAGGGGTACGACCACCCCGCCGGGCTCCAGTTCGGGCGGCGCGGCGGCGGCAAAGTGCAGGAAGGCCCCGAGGGTCAACGCCGCCACGAGGAGGACTGTGAGCATACGCCATGATTTCATGGTAAAACTCCTTTCGAATCCAAAGTCATCGTTGAGACGGGAAGAGCTGGTTGTGCATCACCAACGGCAAGTAAATCTGCCGGATGGCGTCGGGATCATCGTATTCGTAAGCGCCGAGATCAGGCAAGGGATCGCGCAGGACACCGATGATGTCGCGTGTCACGCCGGAGGAGAAGCCCCGATTGCGCGCCAGCGACGCAGCGGTCAGACGATAATCACCCGCGCCAACAAAGGCCGGATCGCCGGTGAAATCACGGATGCGGGTGACAACGCCGCCGGTGATCTGTGTATCCGTGAGATTGTGCCACAGCGTCGCCGCCAATCGCGCCATCGAGGGGCTTTCCGGGTGCCCCACCACCTGCACTCCCACCCCCGGCCCGGCCAGGATGGTGTTGGTCAGCGCGACCGTCGCCGGGCCTTGACCGGAATGCTGCGCCCATAGCCCGACGCTGCCGTTATCCGCGAAGGTGGTATGCCACGCCCGCACGTCGCCACCGATGAGCGTCAGCCCCGTATCCGCATTGCCCGCAATGACCGTGTTGGTCAGCGCGGCGACGTTGCTCCACAGCAGCAGGCCGTTGGTGTTGCTCAGGATGTAGTTATCGAAGAGCCGCACCGGAAGCCCCATCTCCACAGCGACGCCATAGCCCTCGCCGGTGTTGTGCTCGATGCGATTCTGTGTCAATGTCACACTATGGCTATTGAGATAGAGGCCACCGGCGAGCGAGCCGCCGTGATTGTGATGGATGTGGCATCCACTAATGGTGACCGTGCCGCCATCGGCGTAGAGGCCACCGCCGCTGCCCTCCGCGTAGCCATTGGTGATGACCAGCCCTTCCACCGTCACGGCGATGGAGGGAGTCCCCGAAGGCGCGGCTATCACGCCGCCGCGCCCCTGCCCTTGCGGATTAATGACGGTGGGGTAGCTCATAGGCTGCGAGACCGTCCAATCGGTGATGGCGTAGCCGCCCCGCACCGTCAGCGGCTTGCTGATGAACATGGCCTGCGTGATCACCTGCGTCCAGCCGGAGAGGTGATACTCGAAGGCGGTCACGTCGGTGTAGACGCCCTGCGCCACGCGGATCTCGTCGCCCGGCGCGGCGGCGTCAATGGCGGTCTGGAGCGTAGCGTAGCAAGGCGTTGCGCCTGCACAGTCGCCGTTCGGAGCGACGTGGCGCGTGGTCAGCGTAGCAGCAGCAGGGAAGTCCCCGGCGAACACTGCCAGCAGCAGGCCAGCGGCTAACAGTAACGAGACAAACAGGTTTAGCATACGCATAGGTTCAACTCCACGGAAAGACAACAACAAATTGAGAAAGGAACGAATGTGATATCGAGATAAGGAATTCGAAAAGGAACGCATAGGCCATAAAAGTCGGAATCAGGCTACGCGAACGGGAACGATGTGTAAGGTGGTAGCATTGAAGTTCGCCAGGAAGCCAAGTTTGAGTCCGAGCAATTTCAGACGAGCGCGCAGACGTCCTTCCATCCCTGTATCTATCTCTCGAACAGCGAAAACGGCCAACAAGATTCTATCTTCTACGTTGATCAGCCGCGCTGGATGTTCTCCCAACAAGTGCCCCTGGTAGGTAATGGGCAAGGTTTTGACGTAACGATAGGCCATCTCCTGATGCCTTAACTCCACCATCGTTGCCCGGCGGTAAACTTGATGTAAGAAGCCCGGCCCCAATTCGAAGTGGACGCGGTGCAGCGCCTCGAACAGCTGCGCGCTGAGCTCCGGGTAGAGCCAGTCCTCGCTCAGATCGGGCGGCTCCCAGGCAAAGATCGGCTTCTTATCCCGCAGGTAGTTGGGCAAGCGTTCATCGGTCAATGACTTCTCCCCGAAGTTGACGACGATGCCCAAATCGGCGCCGGTGACTTTGAGATACGAAAGCGTCTGCGCCTTGTGTCTCCCCGTGATTTCCGGCGCGACCTTGAGTTCCAACAGCATCTTGCCGCCCTCCAGCCACATATCCACGTAGTAGCGCCCCACCCCCACGTCGCGGTAGAACACCTCGAAGCCCTTTTCCGTCTCGCAGCGGATATCCCGCGCTTCAAGGGCAATCGCCATCGCGGCCTGGTAGAAGCGCTCCGGCAGCATCGGCCCCAGCGCGTTGTGTACGTCAAAGCACGCGCCTTTGACGGTGTAGCTCAGGTCTTTGTGGATGATGGTGGACATGGTTTAGTCAGCGAATTAGTCAACGAATTGGGAATGGAACGAATTATCCACACCAACAAAGTAACGCCGGATCCGTGAATACCCCCGCCAAGCAATCATATTCGTTAGTTTCTCCATTCGTTGTTGTTTGTCGTCGCATAGCAGGGCGTCGCGCCTGCACAGTCGGCGTTCGGAGCGACGTGGTGGGTGGCTGGCGCGGCGGCGATGCCCCAGGCGAGCGGTAGGAGTACGGCCAGGGATAGGGTGAAGGTGAACGATAGGTTTAAGAAACGCATCATTGAGTTTTCATCCTTGTGTTTTTCACCAAGAATCGCGACGTTCACGAAAATAGTGTCACCATTTTTGCGCTCTTCGCCTCTACAATGCAAACCCATTAACTTGTCACCGGGCGCAAAGGTATCAATAGATTGGCATCCTAAAGACTGTACGATTTGATCCCTTAACCTTATTGATCCAAGCATCTATCTGAATATGCCAGTTTTGTCCATGATGAGGTGGATGTATAATTTTAGGATTAATTCTTACACCCGTTGCATAAGCCAAGGTACCACCCACAGCACCGCCAGCGGCACCAGATCCGCCTCCAACTAATGCTGCTTCCCCCCAATGAGAAGTTAAACTTGTTTCGTTCTCCTCACTATCAAGAAGATTAGCCATAGACTGAATAGCCAAACCAGTTCCCACACCGGCACCAGCACCAGCGGCAGCACCAACCATAATCGCACAGCCAATTCCTGCTGTTCCGACACAGAATGCAGCGGCTGCGACGAAACCTACGCCAATACCAACAGCAAAGCCAGCAAGACCTATCACTTCATGACGATGCTCTTGAACCCAATCCGCAGCAGCATTAATACTTTTCTTTGCTTTATCAAATTTTTCTTGACGTTGGGCCATACGTTCAGTAATAACATTCGAATCATTTTGTAGGTCTTGTATCTGACCTAACAATTTCTCCTTTTTACCTCGATCATTAGTATGGCGATATTCTTCCCAAATAGCATCCCGTTTCTCCATATTACGCATTAAATCTAGCGTATTATCATCTACAAATTGATGTTCTTTGGAGAAGATAAGATTTTTCGTTCCTTCATAAAGAACTTTGGCACCTTCAGTAATACCTCCCCATATATCTTTGGCTCCACTTTTTAGATCATCCCACCAAGAATAACCGAGGAAGTCTATCAAATTAATGGGATTATTAGCCGCGTAAATATATCGATGTAAAGTCATTGGATCAGAGATTTTTCCAGGATAACTATCTTCACTTAACCAATTTCCCACTTTCGCATCGTAATACCGCGCGAAGAAATGCAGCAGCCCGGTCTCTGCATCGTACTCCTGCCCGGTGTAGGTGTAGTGATTCAGTTCCGGGCAATCTTGCAGCAGATTCCCGTACTCGTCATACCGCCACTGGCACACGTCCGCGCCGGTTTCATCCGTGAGGGCCACCACGCTGCCCAGGCCGTCGTAGTGATACCAGTAGGTCGCGCTTACGCCGTCCTCGGTGCGCTCCATCAGCACCATGCGCCCGTTGGCGTAGACGTAGGCGCTCTCCACCGTCGGCGTGACTGGCCCATCGGTATAGTCGAACTCGTACACGGGATCTAGCCCATCGAAGACGTACCCGCGGGTGAAGACGGTCGCTGCCGTAAGCACCGCCGTGTCCGTTATGGCCGTCGTGACGTGCTTCGCCACGCGCCGCCCGTAGCCATCGTAGACGTAGTCGGCGTGCATCGCCTCGCTGACGCCCTGCGTCACGGTGAGTTCCGTCGTGCCGCTGATGGCGCCGGTCACGGAGACCCATTGTGTGTAATGGATGGCCCGCGTGACCTCGGTGAGGCGGTTCTCGTAGTCGTAACCATAGTCCGTGACCACCGTGCCGGTGATCTCCCAGCCCAGGCTCAGCGCCACACTGAGATAGCCGGTCGCGGTGAGCGGCTCGGTCTTGCGAATGCGATTGCCGTTGGGGTCGTAGCCAAAGGCCACTGGCCCGGCAGTCAACATGCTGTTGAGCGCGTTGTAGGTGTAGTCCTCGTCCTCAGGATCGGACGGCTCCGTACCTACCGGCTCCGGCAGCCCGGCCTTCTCCAGCCGGTTCCCCACCTGGTCGTAAACGTAGGCCATGTCCTGGCCGGTGTTCGTCTGCGCGCGGGTGAGGCGGTAGAGGTCGTCGTACTCGTAGGTGCGGATGATGCTTTCCGTCCCGCGCTGCTCCACGGTCTGGACGCGGTTGCCCACTGCGTCCATCGTATAGGCGTAGCCCGCGATGAGCGCGTCGCCCGGCCCGGTGTTGGTCAACCCCAGCAAGCGCCCGGCGGCATCGTAGACGTAATCCGCCCGCGTGCCGTTGGGGTTCACCTGCGCCGTGATATAGCCCAACGGGTCGTAGTCCCAGGTATGCGCCCGGCCCGCGAAGTCGGTGAGCGCGTCCAGTTGGTCGGCCTCGTCGTAGGTCATCTCCACGCGCTGCCCACTCGGATACACCATCGCGGCGCGATTGCCCACCGCGTCGTACTCCCACTCCAGCCCGCGGCCCCACGGGTCTTCGGCGCGCGTGCGGCGGTTGAGCTCATCATACTCGTAGCCCCACAGGCCGTTCCAGTCGCGCATGGCGATTTCGTTGCCGTTGTCGTCATACTCGAAGGTCACGGAGATGTTCTCTCCTGCACCGATGCCGTAGACGGTCGCCGTGAGCTGGTTGGCCTGGTCATACTCGTAATACGTCGCCTGCCACTTGCCATCCACGCGGCGGATCATGTTGCCACGCGCATCGTAGCTGTAGCGCCAGGTGTTGCCCAGCGGGTTGATCTCCCGCGTGAGCTGATCCAGGAAGTTGTACTCGAACGTGGTGCTCACGCCGTTGGCGTCAATGATAGCGGTGCGATTGCCCACCGCATCGTACTCGTAGGTCGTCACACCGTTTATGGCATCGGTCACGCTGGTGAGCCAGCCCAGCGCGTTGTAGCCATACTCGGTGGTGATCCCGTTGGCATCCGTGCGCGAGGTCATCCGCCGCAGCGCATCGTAGCCGTATTCAGTGCTATGGCTAAGTGGATCAGTTTCTCTGAAAAGAAGGTTTAATTCGTTATATTCATAATTCGTTGTGCCCCCCCGCGCATTGATGACCCGAACCTGATTCCCCGCCCGATCGTACTCAAACTCCGTGACCTGGTTGAGCGGATCCGTCACCGTCTCCAACTGCCCGGCGAGGTCATACGCATACTCCGTGCGATGATTCCGCGCATCCACCAGCGCCGTGGTCGCGCCCTCACCATCGTACTCATAGCGCGTCTCACCGCCGCGTGCATCGGTCAACAGCGTCATCCAGCCGTTTTTGTTGTAAACCATCTCCGTGCTGAAGATTCGCGCATCTGTGAAGCGGGTCATGTTTCCCGCGCCGTCATACTCCATACGCGTAATGCGGTTCAGCGGATCAATCTGCGTGATGCGCCGGTTACGGACGTCATACTCGAAGGTCGTCGTTGCGCCGTCGGCTTCCACGCCATCGGAGGGGATGCCCACTGTGCGGCTGACGAGGTTGCGCACCCGATCATAGCCCAGCGTGATGCGGTTGCCCAGCGGGTCCCTGACCTCCACCTGATTGCCCACGCTATCGTAGCGCAGCCGCACCTCGGCCCGGCGCGGATCGAAGGCTTGCACAATGCGATCCAGCGGGTCGTAGCAATACTCGGTTGTGCCGCCCAGCGCGTCGTGGATGTACTTGCGGCGGTTGGTCACGTCGTAGGTGAAGCGCGTGACCTGATTCAGCGGGTCGGTGAACGCCAACAGATTGCCGTTGGGGTCGTATTCATAGCGGTAGAGGTTGTCCATCGGATCCATGACCCGAATCATGCGGTAGAGATCATCATACTCAAACGTGGTTATACGGCCCAGCGGGTCTTTGGCCGTAAGCCGGTGGCTCATCTTGTCGTAGGTGTACTCCGTGATGCGGCCCAGCGGGTCTTTGACCCACAGGGGATTGAGTTCGTCATCGTAACGATACTCCCACACCCCGCCCCGGCGATCCGTCTTCTTGATGAGCATGTTGTTGCCGTCATACTCGAAGAGGGTCGGTTCCCCCATCGGATCGGTCTGGCGCGTGACATTGCCGTTGTTATCGTAGACGTTAGTGGTGGTGGCGACTTCGCTGCACGCGGGCGGATTGAGACACACGCTGCGGGTGAGCTCGTGCCCGGCGTTGTCGTAGGTGGATTTGATCCAGCCCCCATCCTGGAAGTGCGTCTCCGTGCGGTTGCCGTTGCCATCGTACACAAAGGTCATCAGGCGACCCTCGGCGTCGGTGAGGGAGATCATCTGCCCTTTGCTATCGTACACGGCGGTGGTTTCCGCGCCGTTGGGTTCGAGGATGTAAGTAGGATTACCCTTGTCATCGTACTGATACGTCCAGGTGTTGCCCAGCGCATCGGTCATGCTGAGCGGATTGTTCTTGTCGTCATAGGTCCAGGTGGTCACATCGCTGACATAGAGCGACCAACCATCCAGCGGATCCTCGCGGGTAAGCATGTTGCCACGCTCATCGTAAGTATAGCGCCAGACGTTGCCGCGCTTATCCCGCATCAGCGTGATGTTATCGCCATCGTCGTACTCATACTCAACCGTGTAGCCCAGCGCGTCCTCTTCCCGAATCACCCGATATTGACTATCGAAATAGTAGATAGTCTTATTCCCTTCGTTATCGGTGAAGGTGGCCTGCATGTTCTCAATGTCGTAATCCCATTCGCCCTGATCCTGGTTGCCGTTGCGTTGAGATTGTACCTTGCCATCGGGCGTGTAGACATTATCGAGATAGGTAATGCCCATCGGATCGGAGACCCGGTTGAGATAGCCACCCGCCGCGTCATACTCATACTGGGTCTGCCCGCCGTTGGCATTGGTCATGGCAAGCAGATCCGTGGCGGTCATGAGCGCCTGCGGCCCGCGCAGGTCTTGCAGATAGGCCGTGCGCGCCAGGCTCATCACACCGTAAGTGTAGGTCACTACCCGCCCCAGCGGGTCTTCGATACCAGTAATCAGCCCTACGCCGTTGGTAGTCACATCGAACGTACGGCCGGCATCGTCCAGAATCGCAGCGAGGCGCGTGCCAGTGTATTGCAGCGTGATGGCATTGCCGTCCTCGTCCGCGATTGTCTGCAATATCCCCGCGCTATCGAAGGTGAAGCGTATCTGACTGGGGGTGGTCAACACATAGTCGGCCCCCTCGACCACCAAGGTGTCGTAATTGCCGGGTTCGGGCTGATACCCATTCCCCGTCGGCGTGAAATTCACGCGATGCCCATCAGCATATTTCACCTGGAGCACGCCGCCATCGAGCGAGTCAATCCGCATATCGTAGAGCGACGACCACCCCTTGCCGAAGAGTCCCACATCCTGCGACTGGCTGTTGTAGTAGCGCACCAGATCCACGTTGAGACCCACGCCCGGCACAAAGAGATCGCGGAACCACTGGAACTGGTTGCCGGTGACAGGATTCACGCCCTGCGCCGTGTAGCGCGTGCCGTTGTTACTCACGCCGAGCGTGCGGCGGAGATGTTCGTTGGTCACCGTGCCGCTGAACGGCGTACAGGCGGTCAATTCCAGCGTGGCGATGATGCCGTTGTAGATGCCGCCCGCGACGTATTCGAGTTTGGGGTCGATGACGTTATCACGGTCATTGTACGAGTCAATGAAGGCCGATTCAATCTGCGTATAGAGCACATCGGGGACGTGCGTGGGCAGGTACAAACCGCCGCGCCAATCGCGCGCATCCCGTATGCCGCGATGCGTGGTCAAGCCGGTCACATCGCCAACACTATCCACCAGCGTCTGCGCGAATACCTGGTCTTCCGGCTTGCTAAAATCCGCCAGCCCCATCGGGCCACCGAAGAAGTACTGCATCTGGGACGAAGCAATATTGAAAGCCACCGTCACCGCTGCGTCCGGTGCATGGCTGTTGATGAAGTCCGCCCGCCAGCCGGCGGCGATGGTGCTGTCGTCCTCGCGGGTCATCAGCACGTTGACGCCGCACATCTGGAGCCAATCGCGCGCTGCCAGCGCTGCATCGAGATTGACGGTCTTCTCTTCGATGGCATACGCCACGGGAGAAGTCACCCGCCCGCCGGGGTCGGCGCCGCCATGATCGGGGTCGAGAATGACCCAGGTCTGCGTGGGCGAAGCCGTCACGCCTAACAGGGCAAACTCGCTGAAATGATTGAGGGGGGCAGCCGCGGTCTTGGCAGTCGTGTCCACCACCGTGAGCAGGGGCTGCCACGCGCCGTTGCCCTGGCGCGTGTGGATCTGCAAGCGTGCCTCGTCCAGCCCGGCGACCTGAGCCCCGGTGTAGGTAAGCGTGAGCACCACCGTGTTCGTCACATCATATTCAACGAGGGGCTGTCCTGATAAATTGGGAATGGTCCGTGTGACCACCTGCGGTATAAAGTGCGTCACTGGCTCCCCGGTAGCGGTCTGTGCTGTGAGCGCAAAAGCGTCGCCCACCAAAACTTTGTCTGCGGGAAGCGCCGGGGGCGCAAGAGACTGGAACGTGATATTCGTCGGCTCAGAAACAGCGTTAGGCGCCAACTCCAGTTGAAAACCACGCTCAGGGAGTTCGAAGCGCCCCCCGGTTTCGGGGAGGATTTCCTCACTGATGGGAGGCGTATACCCATGGGCGACCAGGGGAAGATAAAGGGTATGGGAAAATGTAGTCGATAGGGTCAACGGCCCAAGAACTTCATCACTAGCCATGGTGTGCGCGTGGGCCGAGGCTCCTTCCGCCACGACTGCCCCCCGCACCGCCGCGACCGGCGCCCAGGGCACCATGCCCACCAGCGTGGATATCAACGTCAACACAGAGATCACGACCCGTAGCGTGCGCTTCGATGTGTGCATCAGTAAGCCTCCTGCCGATAGGTGAATTCATGAGGAGACGGCCCTGCTACAACCGCAAATATTGTGGTTGCCACGCGGGACGCGGGAAAACACCTTCATTATAGCGCATCCAACACGCAAAGAACATAGGAAGTAGGTACTACAACAAAGGATGCGCGACAACCGGGTGCTACTCACAACCCTACATACATTCCACTCAAAACAGACGCGCCGGCTGGAAAGAAAAACCAGCCGGCGCGTCGAAAGATATTATCAACGCTGCGCAGTGGCTACTGCCCCACCTTCCACCCCCGCACCATACGGCGCTGCGCCTCCGTCTCCGGCGAGGGGCTCTTCGGGAAGCTGGTCACCTGGCGCAGCGACCGAACCCGCCGGAGCGCTTCCGCGCCCGAGAGGCCATGGCGGACCAGGTAGCAGCCCACCACCGTCCCGGTGCGCCCTACCCCGCCCAGGCAGTGGACGTAGACGGTGTCTCCCTCGGCAAGCTGCCGGTCGACGAGGTCGAGAATGCGCCCCATCTCCGCCTCGGCGGGGACGTCAAAATCGGGAATGGGCATCCGGCGATGGCGGGCCCACCCCAACAGAAGGTGACGATAGGGCGGCGCCTCTCCCTCCTCCGTCAGATCGACGAAGAAGGTGATCCCCGCCTCCCGAAAACGATTCAGCTTCTCTTCCGCCCGCGCTTCGATCCGCGAACCGGGATAGGGGCCGGCCAGCAGGCGGCCCGGTTCCACCCAGTAGGTTTCGGGCAGGGGACGCTTGGGAATCTCGTTCACGGTGACCCTCCTCGAAAGCAGTCGTTGAGTCATTTCTGTTCACGCTCAGTTCTGGCGCCGGTACAACCTGCTTCAGACCAGGAAGAAGGCCAGGGTCGCCAGGGCCAGTAGCCCCCAGAGCCAGCGGTTCCAGTCCCAGACCCGCCGCCCGTTGTAGCTGTTGAAGGGGAAGAAGATGAAGAAAGTATCGAGCACCGCAAGGGGGATGCCGGCGAAAAGGACGTAGCCCAGCCAATCGTGCAGCCGCGCGTCCAGCGTGACAAACTCCCGCAAACCCCACGTTCCCCAGATGAGCAGTAATACGACCAACGTAGCCGCCAGCGCCATCCGTCCCAGCGTGGGCAGCAGCTCCCGATACCGCCAGTCGTGCTCGCGGGGATAGAGTCCGCCGGGCGCGGGGAAGATTCCTCCGACGGTCAATGCCGCGATGAGGGTGACAGGCAGGGTGGATTCCCACGCCCGGTAGCGGACCCGCAGACCGCGCGCTGCCGCGACGCCCCGCATGACGAGCGTCCGCGCGCCGAACAGCAGCAGCAACGCCGCCGGCAGCCCCAACCAGGCGGCCTCTTCGAAGCCGCTGAAGCCCTGCCGCCGCCAGACCGCCAGCCAGCCGCAGAGCAGCGTGAAGAGCCAGGTTCCCCACCACTGAAGCGCGGGGCTATCGGACGTCTCCTCGGGCGGGCGCACCCAGAGGAAGTGCCCCACATTGGCGAAGTAGACGGCGCGCAGCCAGACGGGGAGGAACTGCCAACCGTAGCGACGGAACTGCTCCCCAGGCGAGAGAATGGAAAACTCCCGCGTGGCAAAGAGCTTGGCGGAGCTGCTATTGTACCCCTCCACGCAGGCGAAGATCTCGTCGCAACCCTCGGCGGCGAAGTGCTCCAGCGCGCCCTCGACGAGCGCCTGTCCCGCACCCACCCCCCGTGCCTCCGGGTCGGTAAAGACCCAGGCCACCAAGCCGCCCTTGCGGCCCTCGGGCAGGGCAAAGGTTTTCAGCAGGATGGCGCCCAGCAGCCGGCCCTCCTGTTCAGCGACGAGGGTCTGCTCGGGCCACGAGAAGAAGAGCTGTTCGGTCAGCGGAAAGGCCCGCCACGCAATATCCCTGACCTCCGGCTTTTCCTCGGCGCCCATGGGACGGATGATGATTTCGGAAACTGTCATGATTCCCTCCTTGATAGCGATCAGCGGTTAGCATTCAGTCCTCAGCGATCAGCGATCAGCGTTCAGCCGTCAGCGATCAGAACCAGCAACCAGCAACCAGCATCCAGCGACCAGATACTACTGCCGCTTGGGCTGAAGGAGCTGGTAGGTGAAGCCGTTCATGCAGACGGTGTCCACCAACTCGTAGCTGTACCAGATGGCTCCCAGTACCGGCTCAGGATAGAACTGTGCCCGCAGAATGATAAGGGCAAACTCGTGCTGGTAGATATCGAGCAGCAGCGCCTCGGCATCCAGCGCGCCCTTGTTATACAGATTGTAGAGCTGGGTGGGATTGGTGATCACGGGCCGGTCCGCCAGCAGGCTGAAGGCCGCCTCCTCGCTGAGGACGGGGCCCTCCGCGCCGCGGACGTAGGCCATGATGCGCTCGCCAGCCTCGTAGTCGGCGGCAGTGGGAAAGTGCCCCACCTGGGTGTAGCCGATGGCGTCGTAGTGATCGTAGGTGCGGCAGCCCAGCTCCATGGGCTGATCCGCCACGCCGAGCACCCGGGCCAGCGGGCCGAAGACGGGCCCGCTCGTTGGCAGGTGGAGGAAGAAGGCGCCCTGCACCAGAAAGAGCACCGGGATGGCGAAGGCTAGCGCAGTGTGCACTTTGGGCCGATGTTGCGCCCAGTCGAAGAGTCGCCCCAGCGTGATGCCCGCCAGAAGACAGGAAGCGGCGACGGCGGTGATGAAGTAGCCCGATCCCGCCCCCCACTTGCCACTCAGCACCCCCGTCCCCAGGGCGAAGAAGAACCAGAGGGCGTAGGCCGAAAGGCGCCCCCAGATCAACTCGTAGCCGAAGGCTCCCACGGCCAGCAATGTCAGCACGGGATGCAGCCGGAACCACTGCCGGAAGAGGGAGAGCGTCATCAGATAGTCGTAGACGTTGGCGTTGGCCGTGATGATGTGCCGCCACCACTGCCCGCCCGTCGCCAGATCCAATCCCAGAAAGATAAGGCCGCCCACGAGGGCCAATGCCAGCCCCGCCCGCAACCCTCGCTTCACATCCCGCAGGAAGACGAAGCCCACCACCGCCGCCACCGTGAAGACCGCCATCTGCTTGGTGTAACCCGCCAACAGCAGCATCAGCAGCGCCAGGAGGAGATTCCGCCGCCCGTGGCGGGGATCCTCGAAACGGGCGACAAAAGCCACGGCGAGCAGCTCGAACATCACCATCGTCGTATGGAGACGGGCCAGCGGGCCCGTCTGGTAGACGTAATTGGAGCCAAGGTAGGCCAAGCCCGCGATCGCGGGCAGGAACCAGCGCAGCATCCGCGAGAGGGCGTCCTCTTCCGAGAGCTGGGACCGCACCTCCCGTCCGACCACCCAGCCGATGACTGCCGCTGTGACCAGCGTCGCCGCGAAAGAGACGATGCGCCCTGCCAGCAAGCGGGGACCCGTCAGGGGCAATAGAGGGACAATCAGCAGGTGAAAGAGCGGGGGATAGTTGGAGGCGTAGTAGGGGAAGACCTCGATGTCGCGGTAGGGCCACTCGCCCTCCAGATAGAGCACGGCGTCGTAGAGCTCAAAGCCCTCCCCTTGGTCGTAATCGTAGGGCCAGCGGAAGAGGGCGGCGGCGTAGAGGCCGTAGATGGCGCTGTAGCCCACGTAGACCAGGAGCGTCAGCGCCAGCAGCGCGAGGACGAGACGGTTGCGCACTCGAGGGCTCATGCAGGTCGATCCCCCCGGGAGATGAGAAGCCCACCCACGAGGGCAGCACCCAGGGCGAGCGCCAGCAGTAAGCGTTGTAGCGGGCCGATCCCGCTCTGCATCCCCGCCTCCAGCAGCTCGATACCGAGGACGACCACGATGAGCACAATACTACCTGCCACAACGGCAATTCCCAGTTGGCGTTTCGTAATCATGACGCCGCCGATTATAAACCGGCAGCCGGGAAGGGCAATTCGAGGAAATAACAAAAAGTGGGGGGGGCGGGGGGTGAGGAGCAACGGGCGAGAGGGAGGATCGGGTTGAAAGCGATGACCCTTTCCTAACCACCTCCTCCCGCATAGGTAGCGCGTCTACACATCCCCCCTGGCGACGTAAGGTACGTAGACAGTGAAGGTGCTGCCCTGACCTGGCACGCTCTCCACGGTGACCTTCCCCCCATGAAGCTCTACGATCTCTTTGACGATGGCCAGCCCCAGGCCCGTGCCGGGAGTGTTCATCCGCTCTGCCCGTTCCCCGCGAAAGAACCGGTCGAAGACATGAGGCAGCTCCTCCTCCGGAATTCCCACGCCTGTATCCTGCACGCAGAGTGCCAGCCACGTCTCACCCGCATACTGCGCCACGGATTGCGAGACGACGATCAATCCGCCGGCTGGCGTGTAATGCAGGGCATTCTCGACCAGGTTATTGAGGACCTGCCGCATGCGGGGCGGATCTACAAGGGCAGACTGCCGGAAGGCTTCTGCCTC
>NPIE01005179.1_pt1 | contig 35359 bp, 35 predicted proteins | sample 8637661 | NCBI WGS metagenome assembly NPIE01 (sample SAMN07420842, study PRJNA396082) | bioreactor metagenome | isolation source: sample BA12 brine-fed electro-methanogenic bioreactor BA | place: Japan: Kochi | collected 2016-12-09 | reverse complement strand
GCACGCAAAGCGTGGATTCCCGCTTTCGCGGGAATGACAAGAAGGGCCCATTCTTTTGGCCCGTACGTTTTTCAACGGACTGATAGCCGACATGCCGAGCTAAAAATTGAGTCGGAGCCGGTCAAACATCCGGGCCAACAGCTCCATCGGCAGACCCACGACGTTGCTGAACGAGCCCTCCAGACGCTCGATGAAGGCATCGTCTTCCTGGATCGCGTAGGCCCCGGCCTTGTCCTGCCAGCGCTGGCTGGCAATGTGACGAGCAAGGTCCTCATCGCTCATTGGCCGCGGATGGACGACGGTCACGTTGGCCTCGACGATCTCGATGTCCCGGTCGATCCAGACCAAAGCCAGGCCGGTGATGACCTCGTGCGGTCGGCCAAACAGCAGCCGTGTGATCCGTTCGGCGTGCTCGGCATCGCGGGCCTTGCCGATGATCCGGCCATCGCAGTGCACCAGCGTATCGGCGCCGAGCACGAGACGGTCAGGCCGCCGCCGGGCGACGTCGTGAGCCTTGGCCAAGGCCAGGCAACCGGCGCAGTCGGCCGGGGACAGGCCTTCGGTGGGCACCTGGGACTCGTCCACCGTAGAGGGCTCGACGTCAAACCTGTACCCGGCCCCCTCGAGCAATCGACGGCGCCGCGGCGAGGCCGAGGCCAGAATGAAGATCGGCCGCGGCCGCCCTGACGGTGCGGGGGCGTCGCCGGTCACGGGGCGGACTCCTCGATCCGCACCGTGTGAGCCAGCTCGATGCAGTAGGCACGGTATCGCGCATCGAGCTGTTCGGGCGATTGGCCCATGTACAGTCGAAACAGCACCAGGGAAACCGCCCGGTTGAAATCGGCGGTCAGCGGGATATTCCGATCCGCGGCGATGCGCCGGATGTCCTCGGGCAGCGGCCAGGCGCCCGTCCGGGCATCGTGAAGCAGGCGTTCAAAACGCCCCAGGTAGATGCCGCGGTCCGCCTCGCGCAGAAACCGCACCAGAGCGTACACCTGCGCGTAGAAACCCGCCATTCGATCATCGTCCCCCAGCACGTGTCCGGGATTCATCGCCAACAGATCGGGCAGCGACAGCAGCCGGTCCCGTGCGACGGCCCGCCGCAGCGCGATCAGTCGATTGAGATTCCGTCGCGGGACGAAATGAATCCGCCCCGCGGACTGTTGCGAGACCTCGAACTGCGTGGCCAGGCCCTCGTCAAGCCAACTGGGCAGACGCAGGGCGAAATGGCGATGCACGAACTGGTGCCACCCCTCATGGCCCAGGGCCGAACGGGTGCGATGTATGCCGATGTGGTACACGACGCAGGCGCCGTTGTGATAGTACGCGCCCTTCTGAATGGCCAGGTACGCCGGCGCCGCATCGCCCGCGAACCCACGGGTGAACGCCTCCCATTGCGACCGCGTCGCAAAAAGATAAACGGTAAACGGAAACTGGCTCGAGACCGGTTCGGGCAGTTGCCGCTGGTAGGCCTGCTGGGCGAATTCGAGGAACGCCGGCAGTGACGAAAGCACCAGCGGATCGAGCAACGTCGTATGCACCCGGTAGTGCCTCGTCTCAAAGACCAGCCCCGGCGTCCCCTCGAAGGTCCAGTCGTCGATGCGTCGCACACCGGGGGTGGCCCGCAGGCGAGCGACCAGCGCCGCGGTGGAAACCGCCGGCGCTTCCTCCGCCAGCGTGCCGGCGCTGGGCACTGCGGCGAAAACCGAAACGACTGCCACGAAAACGGGCACCGCACTCATTCGTCCCCTCCGGGGTCCTCATTCGATATCGGTCCAGTCGGCATTGAAGGCCTCGACCGTAAACAGATAGACCTCGGTCGCCGGGTCCTTCCACGCATCGGACGGCAGCATGGCCTTGTGAGCGCAGCAGTACGACAGGAACTCCTCCTTGCCCCAGCCGGTCTCGTCGGCGACCTGCGGCAGGAAGCAGCCCGATCGGCCGCCGCGGATGATGTAGACGCCGTCCACGCCGAGTCGCAGGCTCAAGGGGTCCTGCGTGCGTTGCAGCGGCGAAAGAACCGAGATTTCGATGTTCAGCGTCGTCAGCTCACCCGGACGGATGGGGTCGTGAAAGAACCGCGAATCCTGGGTGCTACTGGCCTGGGCCATCCGGGCGACGAGCTCGATGAGCGGCTGATCCCCGGTGAACTGCCCGATACACCCCCGCAGGCGGCCGGCGCTCTTGAGCGTGACGAAGCAGCCGCACCGCTCATTGAGGACCGGATCATCGCTGTGGGGTCGGGGCACGGGCCGCCGGTGGATGGCGGCCTCGACGGCCTGCTTGGCCGTGCGCAACAGCGTCTTTCTCTGCTCGGCATTCATCGGACGGTCCTTCCTACTCGTGCAACAGTTTCAAAACCGCGAACCCCCCGATCAACAGAATGGCAAAAGCGAGGCTCAACCAATTGAAATACTTCTCGATAAACGGCCGCATCCGCTCGCCCTTCCAGCCGAACAGGCCCGCCACCAGGAAGAAACGCGCCGAACGACTGATGGCCGAGGCGATCACGAAGCCGAAGAAGTTGATCCGCGCCACGCCGGCGGAGATCGTGCAGACCTTGTAGGGCAGCGGCGTGAACCCGCACGTGAACACGATCCAGAAATCCCAACGGGCGTACCACGCCTCGAACGTACGGAAGTTCTGCTCCGTCAGGCCCAGGGCGCCGAGGTGGGTGAAGACCCAGGTGTCGATGGACTGCCAGACGCTCAGCCCGATGGCGTACCCCAGGATGCCCCCGAAGACCGACGCGATCGAGCAGGCCAACGCAAACTGGAACCATTTCTTCGGCGCCCCCAGCGTCAGCGGCGCCAGCAGCACATCCGGCGGCACCGGAAAAAAGCTGGACTCCGCGAAGCTCAGCAAGAATAAGGCGCGCCCCCCGTGCGGTGTATCCGCAAAGTGGATCACCCATTCGTATAAGCGGCGGTGCAAATGCCACCAGGGATGCTTCAGTACTTGTGGATCCATGCAGGCCCTTGCAGTTTCGTTTTGCAGGGATGATACTGGCCGCCGTGGGAGACTGTCAAGAACGGGAGCCATCGGGCACGGGAAAGGGCGGCGATGAACGAACCGCAGATGGAGACGGTGAACGGGGGTCTGCGTGTTCGGGCGCCGGCGAAGATCAACATTTGCCTGCTGATCGCCGGCCGCCGCGCCGACGGGTACCACGCCATCGAGACCGTAATGGCCAAGGTGACACTGTACGACGTGCTGGACATGCACCCGGGGGCCGCCGATGGCTTGGAACTGGCCTGCGACGGCCGTTATCCCGTCGAACCCGGTCCGGATAACCTGGTCGCACGAGCGCATCATCTGCTGTGCGGGATGACGGGCCGACGGCTTGATGTCCGAATCCGGCTGGAAAAGAACATCCCCGTCGGCGCCGGTTTGGGTGGCGGCAGCAGCGACGCCGCCGCGACCCTGATCGGGCTCAATCGGCTCTGCGACCTGGGAATGGACGACGCGGACCTGACCGCCGCAGCGGCGCGATTAGGCAGCGACGTGCCCTTCTTCCTAAACGGGCCGGTGGCCTTCTGCACCGGACGCGGCGAAAAAGTCACTCCCTTGGGCGTGCATTTCCCGTTCGCCGCATTGTTGCTCGTCCCGAATGTAAATGTCTCCACCAAAGCCGTTTACGAGAATTACCGGCATGACCCGGGGGCCTATGAACGCGCCGCGGGACCGATAAAGCGGCTGATTGCGGAAAAACAGATTGATTCATTGGCCCGCTTGTGCACAAATATGCTTGAACCAAGCTGCTTTGCCTTATACGGTGAACTGGCCAGGCTGAAGTCAGACGTGGAGGCGCTGGGTATCCGGCCGGTCTGTCTCAGCGGCAGCGGAAGTGCGATGTACTGCCTGTCTTGCGGCACCGGCTCAGACCTCGAGCGTTGGCAGTCGAGGATTCGCGAGCGCCTCGGCTGTGAGAGTGTGATCGTCGGCAACAACAGATGGTAGGTGTGTGCACGGGGCAGGCCTCATGGAAATCACCGAAGTGCGGGTCAAGCTTGTGGCCAACAAGGACGACCGCCTCAAGGCGTTCTGCTCAATGACCTTCGACAACGAGTTCGTCGTTCGGGACATCAAGGTCATTGAAGGCACCGGCGGGTTGTTCGTGGCCATGCCGTCGCGGAAGATGAGCGACCATTGCGGGCGATGCGGCGGAAAGAATCACCTGCGGGCCAAATACTGCAACAACTGCGGGGCATCCCTGGACGAGAATCGCGCCCATCCGGACGTCCAGGGCCGCATGAAGCTGCACGCGGACGTCGCCCACCCGATCAACGCGGCGTGTCGAAAACGCATCCAGGACCGGATCGTCGAGGCATACCATGAAGAGGTCGAGCGCTCCAAGCTGCCCGGCTACAAACCGGTGGACCTGGACGAACCCGACTACGACGTCCCCGACGAAACGCACTGAGCGCGGTGATTCTGGCCCTATCGACCGGGGGATTCCATGCCGCCATCCGCAAACTCAGGCGGCGGTCTCTGAATTACTCCTCTGCAATGAGTTCCTCCAGAACGCGGTCCAACGCCGCGTCCAGGTTTTCATTGAGAGCGTACTCGTCGCGATCGATCTGCCGCCGGACGGCGACGACCTTTTCCTGACGAATCTCCGGCAAGTGGCTGATGATTCGCAGCAGCCGCCCCAGCGGAGTCGACGTCAGGTTGTCCAGCAACTCGCCGGAAACGAGATCGTCGCCGATCCCGACCTCCCCTTCGAAGCGTTCGGATTCAGGGATTGGCGCGTGCCATGTTCGATGTTGTTCTGTGTGGTCCGGTGTGCTCATGTGTTTGACCTGCCTTTTTTGTGCGGCAGCCAACAAATCGTCCGTTCCTTGTTGTCTAACCGGCCTTGTGGCGGCCCGCTGCCACCACAACATGTTGTGTTTGCCTCGAACTCCCTTCGGGGCCTGAACAACCGTTACAGTACTGGTATCGTCGGTCAAGGTTCGATGACTTGAAAAAAACACTCACGAGTTGTAACTTATTCTCTTTCAAATGCTTATGATGATCTCTGGCCCGCAGGGCATCGGCTGAAACGCGATCCGCCCCCACTCTTGGCCTATTTTCACAATCCATTTCCGGACGGCCGCGGAGATGGGAAGAATAGGCAGGGCCCAATATGTTGTGTTCGCCTCGGCCCGCTGGTTTTTTGCTCAATATTTCGGCCGAGCAGCCCTGACCCCCCTCCCGCAACGCCCGATAACTGCACATGCGGAACTCACCGGCCCCGATGGCATCCTGGAGCGTCCCCATTCTGCCCTGGCCAATGCAGGCTGGGCCCGGCCGAAGTCGATCCTGAAGCTTGACCTGCGTCCCGATAATAGGGTATGCTGAAGACCGGCTTTGGGTGGGCCGATCCTGCAGGTGGGGAAAGATGACGCATAACCGACGACCACACGCGTTTACCTTGATCGAGTTGCTCGTGGTCTTGAGCATCATCTCGATGCTGATGTCCATCATGCTGCCCTCCCTGCGAAAGGCCAAGGAGCAGGCCCGCCAGGTGGTCTGCCTGTCGAACGTCAGGCAATTCATCACCGCCTGGAGCGCCTATGCCATGGAGCACAACGAACGCATCTGTTCGTCCTACACCCATTTGAATCAACCCAACCCCTGGGACGACGGCCACGTGCCGGGCAATCGGTTCAACAACTGGGTGGCCGATGGGCCGGGCGTGGGCTTCAATCCCGTCTGCAATACCGAGCAGGCCCTGCGCGACGGCGTCCTGTTCGACTTTGTCCAGACGGTTGATCTGTATCGCTGCCCCAGCGATCACCGCCGGCTGGTGCGCAGCTATTCCATCGCCCACGCCATGGGCTGCCCCCACAATTATGAGGGCGAACGGACCTATACCACGAGCCTGGAGGTCCGCAGCCCGAGCGAGCGGATGGTCTTCGTCGACGCCCGCGCGGGCACGACCCGCGGCCCCGATGGGACGGTGGGCCATCTCGGCTGCTTCACCCCCGTCAACACCGTCTCGGACGAGTGGCTTGGCGGCGCCGTGCAGTTGTCCGCGCGGCACGATGGCCAGTGCAACATGGCCTTCGCCGATCTGCACGTTGACCGGTGGAGATGGCGGGACCCCAGAACCGTCGATTACGCCCTGGGAAACATGGGCTTCTCTGAGTTCCAGGCGGCCTCACACGAGAATATCGACCTGCCGCGGCTCAAGGAGATACTGCGCCCGGCCACCTTCCGCTGATCGGGCCGGCGGGCCGCACGGAGGATTTTGATGTCGTTCGACGCGAACGAGTGGAAGTACCGATGGTGCCGCTTGGAGCAATGGTGGCGGCAATGGCCGGTTCGCCAGTGGGTCAACCAACATCCGCGGCTTGTCGTCGGCATGGCCACGGTCTCCACGCTGTTGCTCCTGATCGTCGTGGTTTCCATGCTGATCGGCGGGGAAAGTGCCGAGCCCGTGACGTCCGATCAGGCATGGTTCTATGATCTGAACACGGGCAAACTGTTCGCCGTCTCCGCCTCCAAGGTCCCGCCCGTAGCCACCCCCTCCGGGCCGACGCCCGATGGTGCACCGGCCGGCGTCCGCGCGTATGTCGTGACGTACGGCTCCGGGGGCGATCGATCCGAACCGACGGTCGCCTATCTGGAGACCCGCGCGCCGGACACGCCGCCGAGCGCGTACCATGCCGCTCATCAGCACTTCGGCGCCGAGTGGGGCAAGGGCCTGCTCGTCCGCCGCGTCGACGATACGGAATGGGTCCCCGCCGACAGCCCCACGGGCCGCGCGATCATCGAACGGGCCCACCAACCCGATGATCAGGGCCGCATGCCGCAACCGTATTTGCCCTGAGCCGCATACACGCCCCGTTTCTCTATCCGCCGTGTCATATCTCCCGTAGGCCGTTCGTCCATATAGGGGCCTGAGCATGGACCCCGCCCGGCCGATCCGGTATAGTCGGGCCAGCCGCATGCGCAACGATCGCGGCCGGACCTTGAGGGGCAGACGCCTTGGACACACGCGGCCCGTACGACATGGAAGCACAACTGACGCAAGGCTCGGTCGCCGGTCGATTGATCCGCCTGGTGATCCCGATGGCCTGGGGCATCTTCGCGATCATGGCCTTCAACCTCGTCGACACATATTTCGTCAGTCGGCTGGGCACGGTGCCGCTGGCCGCTATCAGCTTCACGTTCCCCGTGGTCATGACGGTCGGCAGTATCGCCGTAGGGCTGGGGGTCGGAGCGGCCTCGGCCATCAGCCGCGCTATCGGGCGAGGTGACCCCAGCCAGGTGCGGCGACTGACGACCAATAGCCTCCTCCTGGCCGTGCTGATCGTGGTTCCGTTCTGCCTGTTGGGCCTGGTGACGATCGATCCACTGTTTCGGCTGCTCGGCGCCGACGACGAAACGCTAGGGCTGATTCGCCAGTACATGGAGGTCTGGTACCTGGGCATGGTCTTCCTGATCGTGCCGATGGTGGGCAACAACGCCCTGCGGGCGGCGGGCGACGCGCTCAGCCCGTCGGTGATTATGACGATCTCGGCGGGGATCAACGTGGTGCTCGATCCGATCCTGATCTTCGGGGGGTTCGGCATCCCAGCCCTGGGGCTGCGCGGAGCGGCCATTGCAACCGTCATCGCGCGGGCCGCCTCCCTGGTCGCCGCACTGGCCGTGCTGTCCCGCGGCAAAGGCATGCTCAGCGTGCATCCGGGAACGCTGTCCGTGATGCTGCGATCGTGGGCGCGTATCCTCCACGTCGGGATTCCGGCCGCAGGGATGTTCATGATCATCCCGATCTCGACGGGCATCCTGACGCGGATGTTGGCCTCGTTCGGGGCCGGGGCGGTCGCGGCGTTCGGCGTGGCCACGCGGATCGAATCGTTCGCGTTCCTGTTGATCTATGCCCTCTCGACCAGTCTGACGCCCTTCGTGGGGCAGAATACCGGGGCCGGACGTTTCGAGCGCGTGCGCCGGGGACTGCGCTGGTCGTATGGCTTCTGCCTGTTTTGGGGCCTGGCCGCGGCGGTCGTGCTGGGGCTGTTCGGTCGGCCGTTGGCGACGCTGTTCAGTAAGGAGCAGAACCCCGAGGTGATCGGCCTGGCGGCCCTCTATCTTCGACTGGTGCCCATCAGTTACGGCATGCAGGGTATCAGTCTGATGGTCACCGCGGCGTTTAATGCGTTGGGACACCCCCTGCCGGCGACGACGTTGACCTTCTTGCGGACCGTGTTGATCACGGTTCCGCTGGCCTGGGTGCTCAAGCTCTGGCTGGGACCGGCGGGCATCTTCCTGGGTCTGGCGATGGCCAATCTGATGGTGGGGCTTCTGGCGTATCTCTGGACGCATCGGGTGCTCCGCCACGCCGAGGCCCTGCATGGCCGGGAGGGCTTTCCATTCGAGGCCGTGGGCGTCTGATACACACCGGCGGCGTTCCTGAGTCACCGGCTTGTCAGGCATCGGGTTTCTGCTATAGTACATATGCTGCGATCGTTCGAGGAAAGGGGCGAACGATGACCGAGTTCGAATCGCTCAAAGAGGCGTTGACCTTTGCCGCCGAAAAGGAGCAGGCATCGGTGGACTTCTATTCGCAGTTGGCCCAGCGGATGGAGGAGCCCACGACGCGGGCCCTTATGGAAGACCTGGCCGCCGAAGAGGCCGAGCACCGGTCCCGCGTGGAGTTGGAGATTATGAAGCTGGGGCACGTCGTCGACCCGGACGCGATACAGGCACGCCCGCGAATCACCGGCATCGAGGCCCTGGAGGAGGTCCCCACGGACTTTTCGCCGCTGGAAGGGCTGCGCCTGGCGATCCGCAAGGAGGATGCGGCGTTCCGTCTGTACGTGGAGCTGCTCGCCGACACCCGAGACCCCGAGATTCGTGAGGCTTTGCTGGCCCTGGCCCAAGAGGAGGTGCGACACAAGGTGCGTTTCGAGAAGGTCTACGAGGCCTTGCAGGCACGAGAACGGCAGGGCTGAGCCGGGGGCTCGCTACGAACGCGACCGGGCGGATGACGCCACGACATCGGTGGAGGATTACGGATGATCGAATGGTTCAAGGCCTTGCACCCCGTCGCCCAGGCATTGATGGCGACGCTCTTCACGTGGGGCCTGACGGCCTTGGGGGCCTCGCTGGTTTTTCTGACTCGTTCCGTGGGACGTCGAACGCTGGATTTCATGCTCGCCTTCGCCGGCGGCGTGATGATTGCGGCCAGTTTCTGGTCGCTGTTGGCGCCGGCCATCGCCATGGCCGAGGATCAGGGGCAGATCGCGTGGATCCCGGCGGCGGTGGGGTTCCTCCTGGGTGGTGCGTTTATCCGCTTGATCGACCGGTTCCTCCCCCACTTGCACCTGGGCTTTCCCACCGATGAGGCCGAGGGCATCAAGACCCCATGGCGACGCAGCATCCTGCTGGTGCTGGCGATTACACTGCACAACATTCCCGAGGGTCTGGCGGTGGGCGTCGCCTTTGGGGCGCTGGTTCACGGGGGCGAGCAGGCCAGCCTGGCCGCGGCCTGTACGCTGGCCTTGGGTATCGGCATTCAGAACTTCCCCGAAGGCACCGCCGTCTCGGTGCCCCTGCGACGCGAGGGACTGGGTCGATTCAAGGCCTTCTGGTACGGCCAGCTCTCCGGTATGGTCGAGCCGATCAGCGGCGTGCTCGGCGCGGTCGCGGTTCTGGCCGTCGCCCCGGCCCTGCCCTACGCCCTGAGCTTCGCCGCCGGCGCGATGATCTTCGTCGTCGTCGAAGAGGTCATCCCCGAAAGCCAGCGCGAGGGGAACGTCGACCTGGCCACGGCCGGCGCCATGTTGGGCTTTGCCGTTATGATGACGCTGGACGTGGCCCTGGGCTGAGCAGTCTGGGGGCTGCTCCGCGTCCGTCGCGCCCTTCGTCGTCGCATTTCATAATGATCGAGATCGGGGACCCGCGGCTTGCCAGGCCCCGACGGCCGTGTTAGGATGCGCGGCGTCGGAATAAACCGAAACCTCGTGGTCGGAAGGGTCCTTCGTGTCCATCAGGATGGCATACATGATCGCCATCGCCGTGTCGGCGGCCTCGCTGACCGGCTGTGCCCTGTCCTCGCCACAGCCGTGGCCCGCGCAGGACGAACGGATCGAATTGCCCTCGTTGCGGGATATCGCCGCGGCCCGACGCAGTGGCCCCCACACGCTGTTGTTGCCGCCCGCCCTGAGAACGCCCGAACAGCAGGCCGCCGCGACCCAGCCGCCCCCCAAACGGTCCGTGATCGCGGAGATTGACGGGGCAAGCCGGCTGGCCTCGGCCTGGGATCGCAGGCAAGTCTACCGCCAACTGGCCGGCGAACGTGGGGTCGACGACGCCAGCCAGTGCCACCTGGTTAACGCTGCACTCGATCACCTGATCAGTGAAACGGCCAAGGAAGAGGTCCTGCTGGTCCTGATGACCAACCCCGACTTCAGCCCCGCCGCCGAGGAACTGATCCTCCAGCGATTGACCAATTTCACGTCCCCCGCCCGCCGGCAGCGCCTTCTGGCCGCGATGCCGCGATTCCGCGGAATTGACCGATCCGAATTGGATCTCCTGGGCTGGCTATGGGACAGGCTCCGATAATCATGGCGTGCGCGGCACAATCCGGCGGCCATGTCAACGGGTCGGGCCCGGACCCTCAGAAGAGCCCCTCACGGGGTTCCCCACGCGAGGCAAAAAAGGCTAAGGTTTGCGTTCCGGCCCTGCCGATACAAACGCCGTGACTTGAACGCCCCGAAAGGGCAATGCGCGTGAATCGATCGCCGAATACAACCACGACAAACGATCCCTTCGAGGACTTTTCCTGCCCAAGCGACTTCCAGTGCTGCCGGCGGGCGGATTTCTCCCAGACGACCCGTTTCGGGGATGCGCAATGCGTGCTCTGTGTCTCAGAGCACCCCCACGCCTGCCCTCACGCGGTTCGTTTTGCCGATTCCGTCCTTTGCGCGTGTCCGGTGCGGACGGCGCTGTTGGAGCGCCTTCTGCAGCGCCGCAGCGGGTGCCTCGAATCGGTCTGCTGAGCGGATAAGGCGTCCCCGGCGGCCGGCAAGCCCGACCCGCCCGCGGGATCAGGCCACGTCCACCAACCCCAGACTGTCCCCGAACTTACGCCGCAAGGCCTGCCGCAGAGCTTGGTGCTCCGGCTGCGAGAGGACCGGGTCGCGCTGCACTAACGCAAAGGCGTCCCGCCGCGCCAGGTCCAACAGCTCGTAATCCTCGACGATGTTGGCCAGCTTCAGATCGGGCAGCCCATGCTGACGCGTGCTGAACAGCTCGCCCGGCCCGCGCAGTCGCAGGTCCTGCTCGGCGATCTCGAAGCCGTCGTTGCTGCGGGTCATGATCTCCAGCCGGTCGATGGCCTGCTCATCGTCGGTCTCGGCGAACAGCAGGCAATACGCGTTGTTCTGACCACGGCCGATCCGCCCGCGCAACTGGTGAAGCTGCGCCAGGCCGAACCGGTTGGCGTTCTCGATGACCATGATGGTCGCGTTCGGCACGTCCACGCCCACTTCAATCACAACGGTCGAGACCAACACGGCGATTCGGCCGGCGCGAAAATCCGCCATGACCTGGTCGCGCTCGGCCGGCTTCATCCGCCCGTGCAACAGCGCCACCCGAAACTCACCAAACACCTTCCGCCGCAACAGCTCATACTCGGCCGTCGCGGCCTTGACCTGCCCCTCGTCCGGGTCGCTGTCGATCCGCGGATACACGAAGTATGCCTGCCGGCCCGCCCGCAGGCGTTGGCGGATGAACTCCCACGCCGCGGCCCGCTCATGCGGCTGCACCCAGCGGGTGATCACCTTGCCGCGGCCAGGTGGTGCGTGCCGGATCGTCGAAACGTCCAGATCGCCGAACGCGGTCATCGCCAGCGTCCGCGGGATCGGCGTGGCCGTCATCACCAGGCAATGCGGAGCGTGACCCTTGCGCAGCAGGTGCCGCTGACGAACGCCGAACTTGTGCTGCTCGTCGATCACCACCAGCCCCAAATCCGCGAACGCGATATCCTCCTGCAACAGGGCGACCGTGCCCACGACGATGTCGATCCGCCCCTCGCGCAGCTCGCGGGTCAGGCCCTCGCGTTTCGCGCCCGTGATGCCGCCGGTCACCAGCACGTGGCGGACCCGGCTGCCCCGCAGGTACCGCTCGATCCGCTCGAAGTGCTGGGCGGCGAGAATCTCCGTCGGGGCCATGATCGCCACCTGCCGTTTGTTCGCCACGGCCAGCAGCGCCGCATACAACGCCACCACGGTCTTGCCCGAGCCCACATCGCCCTGCAACAGGCGGTTCATGGGCACCGACCGTCCCATATCCGCCGTGATCTCGCGAATGACCGTTTCCTGGTCCTCGGTGAGCAGGAACGGAAACCGGCGACGGATGCGCCGGTCGATCGCCTCGCTCCAGGTCATCGCCGGGGCGACGGCATCGTGTTGAGCGTGGTGCCGCCGCAGGGCCAGGCCCAATTGCATGAGAAACAGCTCCTCGTATTTCAACCGCCGCCGGGCCCGGGCCAGGTGATCGGCATCGACCGGATCGTGAATCTGGCGGTAGGCCTCGGACCGGTCGATCAGATGGTTCCGGCGACGCAATTCCGCCGGGCAGAACTCCTCCATCTGTTCGCTCGCCACGGGAAGAATGGACCGGATGATCGCCCGAATCCGACGGCTCGGCAATTGGGCCGTGGCCGGATAGACGGGCCCGCCCAAGGCCGTGTCATCCCCGGCATGGGCCTCATCCAACACCGTGAAACGCGGGTTGACCATCTGAAGCTGATGCTTGTACAGACCCACCTTGCCCGAAGCGGCCAGGACCTGCCCCGGTTCGAGCTGCCGCCGCAGGTACGCGCCGTGAAACCAGACCAGCCAGCAACGCCCCGTCGTATCCGACAGCAGCACCTGGAAACGCGGCGGCCGTCGCCGCGACATGTCCTCGGTCTGCTCGATGAGGCCCACGACGGTAACCGTCTGTCCGGGCCGCAACTCACCGATAGCCACGGGTTCGGGCGCAAAGACCCAATCCCGCGGAAAGTAGTCCATCAGGTCGGCCACGGTCTGCACGCCCAACTCGGCGAACAATTGCGCCCGCGCCGGCCCCACGCCCTTGACGAACTGGACCGGCGTGGACAAATCGAGCGGGTTATCCTTCAGGGGTGTATCCTTCGTCGAAGCCATACTTTCCGACCAGCTTGACAAACCGGCAGCCGCACAAAAGCGTCGGCTGCAACTGTCCGGCGTGTTTGCGATATCGAATCAACTCCTGGACAAAATCCCCCCCGACCGGGGCCACCAGTAATCCCTCCTCCTTCAATTGCTCGTTTACGGGCGGAGGCACCCGCGGGACGGCCGCGGTGATGATGATCCGGTCGAACGTGTGGGCCTCCGGCCAGCCGGCGCTGCCGTCGCCGACGGCGAACTCCACGTTGTCGATGCCCAGCCGCCCCAGGACCGCCTGGGCGGATTCGGTCAACGGAGCGTACCGCTCGACCGTGTACACCCGCCGCGCCAGCCGTGCCAGGACCGTCGTCTGGTAACCGCTGCCCGTGCCCAGCTCGAGCACCTCGTGCTCCGGCCCCACCTCCAGCGCCTGGGTCATGAGCGCCACGATGTACGGCTGGCTGATCGTCTGGCCCATGCCAATGGGCAAGGGCCGATCCTCGTAGGCGTGCGCGGTGTACTGCGGGCCGACGAAGGCATCCCGGCTGATCTGGCGCATGGCCTCCAGAACCCGCGAATCAGTGATACCGCGTGCCTGAAGGTGGTCGTGGATCATGATCTCGCGGGCCGCCTTGAGCGCGTTTTGCTCGTCGTACGAAACCATGATTCCATCATCGCGCCGTGGCGGCCTGTTTGCAACCCAAATCCGCTCGGACTTGGTTTGGCCCGGTGCATCGGGTATAGTGTGATAGGCAGGGACCACATCGAAAAAAGGGGATCGGGCAAGGAGAACAAAGATGAGAACAAAGGCTATCGCGATCTGTCTGGCGGCAATGTTCCTTTCGGGTTGTGTGCCGTCACTGCACCGCCTGTACGACAAGCAAACGACCGTATCCGATGACGGCCTGCCGGGGCGGTGGGTCCAAGAGGACGACGAGACCACCTGGACCTTCGAGGCGAACGAAGACGGCTACAAGGTACAGGTCGCCGAGAAGGACGGCAAGAGCGGGCGTTTTGAGGCCCACCTGGTCCGGCTGGGTGATCTGCTGTTTATGGACCTGTATCCAAGCACAAAAGACAGACCCGACATGACCGACCTGTATGCACTCCACTTGGTGCCGGCTCACACACTCTGGCGCGTGCAGCGCCAGGGCGACACCTTGAAGCTGCACGTGATGAACCCCACGGCGGTGGACAAGATGCTCAAGGCCGATCCGACGCTCGTCAAGCACGAGCGGCCTGATGACGGCGACGGTGTGGTGCTTACCGCGGGCACCCCTGAACTGCAGAAGTTCGTCGCGCGGTGCGCCAAGACGAAGGACGGCTTCGGCGAGCCGATCGTCCTCAACCGCTCCGCGTCGAGCGAGCCGGAGAAGGATCAGCCCGCACCATGAAGCCGCGGACCAAACGACTCGCGCGAACTGACAAGGACTTCGTCTGGCATCCGTTCACGCCGATGAAGGACTGGCTGGCCGACGAGCCGGTGGTGATCGAGGCCGGCGAGGGATTCACCCTGATCGACACGGAGGGCCGCCGCTACATCGACGGCGTCAGCTCGCTGTGGTGCAACGTGCACGGCCACCGGGTGGCGGCCATTGACCGGGCCATCCACGAGCAGCTCGACCGCATTGCCCACAGCACCTTGCTGGGTCTGGCGCAGAGCCGCTCGGCGGAGCTGGCCGAGCGGCTTGTCCGGATCGCCCCACGGGGCCTGGCGAAGGTCTTCTATTCGGACAGCGGCGCCACCGCCGTGGAGATCGCCCTGAAGATGGCCTACCAGTTCTGGCACAACCAAGGCCGCGACCGTTCGGAGTTCATCGCCCTGAGCGATTCGTACCACGGCGACACCATCGGCTCGGTGAGCCTGGGGGGGATGCCGCTGTTTCACAGTATCTTCGGGCCGCTGCTGTTCAAAACACACTTTGTGCCCGGTCCGCACCCGTACCGTTTCGAGGGCACGACCGACGAGTGCCTGCGGTTCAGCCTGGAGCGGATGGAGGCGGTTCTGAAAACGCGGGCCGAACGCATCGCGGCGGTGGTGGTCGAGCCGCTGGTCCAGGGCGCCGGGGGGATGCTCGTGCATCCTGCCGGCTTTCTCAAGGCCGTCCGCAAGTTGACGCGGCGATATGACGTACTGCTGATCGTCGACGAGGTCGCCACGGGGTTCGGCCGCACCGGCCGGATGTTCGCCTGTGAACACGAGGGTGTCTGCCCGGACCTGATGTGCCTGGCCAAGGGCCTGACGGGCGGGTATCTGCCGTTGGCGGCAACGCTGACCACGCAGGAGGTCTTCGACGCCTTCCTTGGCGAGGCCCACGAACATAAGACCTTCTACCACGGCCACACCTACACGGGCAACGCCCTGGGCTGCGCGGCGGCCCTGGCGTCGCTGGACCTGTTTGACAGCACGAGCCTGATCGCGTCGCTGGGGCCCAAGATCGAACGAATCGCGCAGGCTCTGCGGCGGCTGAGCAAGCTTGAATACGTCGGCGACGTCCGGCAGTGCGGGTTGATGGCCGGCGTCGAGATCGTCCGCGACAAGACTACGCGGGAGGGCTTCCCCTATGAAAGGCGCCTCGGCACCCGCGTGTGCGAGGCCATGCGACCCAAGGGCGTCATGCTGCGCCCCTTGAGCGACGTGATCGTTCTCATGCCGCCGATCGCGATCGACCTGCCGACGCTGGACCGTCTCCTGGCCATCGTCGAAGAGACGCTCGCCAAGGACCTGCCGCGTCTGGCGAGGGAAGCATGATGGGCCGTTCGCTCGATCTGCCCAAAGCGCGCGGCCTGTTCATCGCCGGCACCGATACCGAGGTTGGCAAGACGCTCGTCGCCGGAGGCATCGCGCGGGTACTGGTCGAGCGAAGCGTCAAGGTCGGCGTCTTCAAGCCCATCGCCACCGGCTGCCGCCACGAACGCGAGGGCCTGGTCAGCGGTGACGCGGAGTTCCTGGCCCATTGTGCCGACAGCGATCAGCCGCTGTCGGTGATCAATCCGGTCGGGTACGCCATCCCCGCGGCGCCCATCGTGTGCGAGCCACGCGAACACCGCACCGTCGATCTTGAGGCGATCGCGCTGGCCTACAAGCACCTGGTTCGGTCCAGCGAGTGCGTGCTTGTCGAGGGCATCGGGGGCGTTCGCGTGCCGATCTCGGAGGGCCTCGACGAGTTGGACCTGATGCGGGCGTTCGGCCTGCCGGTGGTCATCGTGACGCGGCCAAACCTGGGCACGATCAACCACACGCTGCTGACTCTGGATGCCGTGCGGGGGGCGGGCCTAACCATCGCGGGGCTGGTCGTCAACGGCTATGACGCGGCCGGCGCCTCCATCGCCGAGGAAACCGTTTGCGATGTCCTCCGCGAGTGGGGCCGCACGCGAATCCTCGCGGTTGTACCCCGCGATCCGGCGTCGCACGTGGAAAGCGGTCGCCTGGGCCGGACGGTCGTCACGGCGCTGGAGTCGTGCGATTGGACGGGCCTGATGCGATAAGCCATCGGGCCTCCGCATCATCCGTCGCCGCCGGTCACGCCCCGCGCAGGAATGGATTATGCCGCTTCTCGCAACCAATGGTCGTCTGGGGACCGTGGCCGCTGTAGACGACCGTGTCCTCCGGCAGCGTGGAGAGCTTCCGACGAATGCTGTCCAACAATTGATTCTCGCTGCCGCCGGGGAAATCCGTCCGCCCGATGCTACCGGCGAAGAGCGTGTCACCGACGAAGACGACGTTCTGCTCGGAACAATAATAACACACGCCGCCGGGCGTGTGGCCGGGGGTATGCAGCACGTGAAACGTCAGGCCCGCGTAGCCGATGGGCCCTTCCCCATCGAGCGTAACATCGGCCGGATCGACTGTCAGCGGCGCACCCACCAGGGCCGAGACGTTCGCCGTCGGGTCGCCCAAGAGCACGGCGTCGGCCTTGTGAATCACGACCTCCACGTCGGCGAAGTGCTCGCGGATCAGCCGCACGCCCTCGATGTGATCAGCGTGGCCGTGCGTGAGCAGGATCGCCTCGGGCCGCAGGTTCTGCCGGTCCAGGTACGCCACGAGCGGCCCGGCCGAGATCCCGGCGTCAATGACCACACACGCCGTCGATGAGGCGTCGCGGCGAACGACGAACGCATTCGTCTCAAAGGGCCCCAGCACGAACGACTCGACCTGCATACGCATCCCTTCCGATGACCATTCCGAAAAGGGCCGGATTCTACACCACGGGCAGCGGCCCGTCCACGCTCGAAACGCCAAACCGCTGGAAAAAACACCCAAACGCCCGGAAGCAATGACAGGCAGGTACGGATGGGCATAAAAAAAGCCAGATTCCGTACAGAAAACCAGAATCTGGCTCCGGAGGAGGGTGATGAACAAGTGCTTATGATTGCGTGCCCTTCTTTTACCCCCCGATTCGCTTTTCATCAGTCTCCGTATTATTAGACGTATCAGCGGTCGATTTGTTCTCCCCCAAACAGAAAAATTTTTCCCAGCCCGGCGTGGCGGCGATCCTGGGCCGCCAGCGCGGATGAATAGGCCCCCTACCGCAGGAAAACGTTGCCCGGAAGCTGGTGAATCAGGCCCTTGAGCCGAAGCTGGATCAGGGCCGAACTGACTTGGCCGGCAGGCAGATCGGTGGCGGCAATAATCTCCTCCACGTGCCGCGGCTCCCCGTTCAGTGCCCCATAAACCCTTTTTTCCAAATCACTTAGGTTAAACCGGGCCGTCTCGAACAGCGGTTCCTGGTTCCTCTTATCGGTGAGACGGGCGTGCTCGGTCACCGGCCCTGCCAGGGGCTGTCCGACGGGTCCAAGCAGATCCATGATATCCTCGATGCTCTCCACGAGCCGGGCCCCGTCGCGGATGAGCCGGTGGCAGCCCCGGCTGAACCCCGAATCGATCCGGCCCGGCACGGCCATCACGTCGCGGTTGTTGTCGATCGCCGCCTGCGCCGTGATCAACGCCCCGCTGGTCGCCGAGGCCTCGACCACGAGCACCGCCAGGCACAGACCGGCGATGATCCGGTTGCGGCCGGGGAAGTTCTGCGCCAACGCCTCATACGTCAACGGCAGCTCGCTCACACACGCCCCCTGTTGGGCGATCCGCTCGAACAGCTCGGCGTTCTCGGCCGGGAACACGTTGCCCAGTCCACAACCCTGTACGGCGATGGTCCGACCGCCGGCAGCCAGGGCGCCGCGATGAGCGGCCGTGTCGATGCCGCGGGCCATGCCGCTGACAATCGTGAACCCCGCCGAAGCCAGCAGGTGGGCGAACCGGGCCGCCTGCTCCTGGCCATAGGTGCTGCACCGCCGCGAGCCGACGATGGCCACGGCCAGGGCGTCGCCCCGCACCAGCGTGCCCTTGACGTACAGCACGGGTGGCGCATCCTCCAGCGCCCGCAGCGGCGCCGGGTACCGCGGATCGTCGATGTGCACCAGCCACACGCCCAGCCGGTTGGCCTCGGCCAGCTCCTGCGACACATCGAGGTCCCGCGCGGCCCGGATGCCCGCCGCGGTCTTGGGGCCGATGCCCTTGACCTTCTGCAACTCGTGGGTCGACGCCTCCAACACCCGCTCGGCCGACCCGAAGTGCGCCACCAATCGTCGGTACGCGACCGGCCCGACTCCGGCCGCCATCGCCAGCCGAAGCCGCGACTCGATCCCTTCCGAATAATCCTCTGTCCTTGCGATGACAGGTCCTCCCGCCCGCCGCCGATCAAACCTCGTGACCCACGGCCGTCATGTAGATGACGCTCTCGGTCGTGCCGTCCACGCCCACAATCGCGTTGCACTCGTCGTCGTACAGCGCGGCGATCGGGCAACTGCCCAGGCCCGCCGCCGTCGCCGCCAGCGCCAGATTCTGCCCGACGTGACCGGCGTCCATATACACGTAGCGGTATCCCCGCTGGCCATACTTGTACGTCGTGCGGGCGAACACCGCCGTCCAGATGAAGACCACCGCCGCCCGCTCGCACATCCGCTGATCCAGCGCCGCGGCGCTGAGCGCCCCTGCCGCCGAGCCGGCCTTGAGGCATTCGAGCTTGTGTTCCTGGACGGCGTAGTGGTACACCCCCGGCTCGATGCCCTCGACGCGATGGACCGAGACGTACGTCTCGATCGGGTACAGCGCCCCCGCCGACGGTGCCGCGCGAAACGTCCAGCCGCGTTGGCGACGCGTGATGCCCGCCGAGGCCCACAGCAACCACGCCAGCACCTCGGCGCCGATCGGCCGCTCCGCATAGGCCCGCACGCTACGACGACGGCGGATCAGCTCATACAAACGGGGCCCGCCCATGTCGCCCACGAACGGCAAATCGACCCGCTGGGCCTCGGGATACGCCTTGTATGGCTCCGGCTCGGCCGACGCACCGCGATCATCCCGCGGGACATGGCCCCGCTCATACCGGGTTTGCTGCTGGAATTGATCCCCTGCACCCTCCACACTGAACCTCCTTTCCGCCCCCGTCATCCGCCATCACGGTCTCAGCGGTCCTTCTCCAGAATCGCCAAATGCGCCTCATTGCCAAATACGTCGTTCCATTTGCCCGGCTCAAAGTGTCCGCGGTCGGGCTTGGTGTCGTTGATGATGACAAAGTGCTGCTTCTGGCGGTAGTTGTCCGGTTCGCCCGGGGCCCAGTTGGCGTACTCAAACGGCTCGCCGGTCACCCAGACCCACTTGCCCTCCTCCTTCTCATCGTTCAGGCCGATCCAGTATTCTATCCCTTCGCCAAACGTCGTTACCAGGAACTCGTTCTCGGCCTCGCTGGTGATCGTCACCAGATGCGCCCCGACCTGCTCGGCGTAGGCTTTGGCCGCGTGCCACGGCAAGGCGTGCGGCGTCACGGCGTAGGAGTGTCCGCTTCGCGGGTCACGCACCCATTGCAGGGCCAGACCCTGGGCCTGCTTTTCCACGACACCGAGCCGCCGGTCCAGCGGCGTGACCTGCTGCCTGAGCTGGGCGATCTGCTGTTCGGCCTGCCGCAGCCGGTTGATCTGCGAGCCGTGCTCCTGCACGGACTTGGTCAGCTCCCCAACGGATCCACGAACCTCCTCCAAGGCGGCGGCGTTGGCTTCGACATCCTGCCGCAGATTGCTGACGCCCCCATCGCCCCGTCGGGCGGCCAGCCCCAGCGCGAAGGCCACGACGGCGATCACCGCTCCTATCCCGACGCACAGCCACAGCGTCGGCCGCGTCATCTCGAACCGCACCTTGCCCACGGGCGGGCCCGCTGCCGCCTCGGTGTCCATCTCCGCCGGATACTCTATCGGCTCGCTGATCTCCGCGACGGATGGCCGAATCTCCGGCTCGGCTCCCGACGGCTCAATCGCCACGGGGACATAGGCCGCCGACTCGGCCGTTTCTTCAGTGTCCACAAGCTCGCCGACCTCACCAGGTCCAGCGTCTTCGTCCACCGTTTCATCGGGCGCTCCTTCGCCGGCCTCCGGCGCCCCCGGCTCCATCAGCGTGTCGGCCCGCGGAACCCCGCTCACGACTCCGGGCCGTTCCACCCCTGCCGCGGGGCCGGCGCCGGGCGCGCCCTTGTCCACCCGCTCGACGCGAATCTCCGTGCCCACAGGCACCGACTTGAGCCCCTCCCATGACCCTTTCAGATGACCGAAGACGTTGACCGCCGAGGCCGGACGAATCTCCTCACCCTCCGAAGCGGGCGTCGGCCCCAGGAAGATGCACATGCACCGCCCCTCGGGCCAATAGCCGATCTCACCGGGCAAAAGCACCTCCCGGCTGTCGGCCTCCAACTCGGCCGTCACGGGGATTTCGAAGTAGATCTCGCCGCCCCACCGATCCGCGCGGCCCGTCAGCGGAAGGGTCCGCTCAACGGCCTTGGCCGTCGGGGTCTTCCGAAGCTCCGCCTCGACCGTGGCCGCCCCCGCCGTGATCCGTATCATCCTGACCATCGCCGTCTCCCTGCATCCCGTTCACGGGCTCATCCGTCGCCTCCGCGACACCCCCGAATACCCACCGGATTCTAGCCGCCACGCCCATACCATGCAACCTTTTCCACCGGCGCCAAACCATCGCCTCCGAGATTGACCGCACCGCCTCCCGCACCCATAATGATGTGTTTCTTGTGAACAGACGCAAGACTCATCGCCGTGGAACCCGGCACGAGGACCAGCTATGGCATTCTGTACGGTGATCAACTGCATGGATGGACGGGTGCAACTGCCCGTCATTGCCTACCTCCAGCAGCGCTGCAACGTGGACTACGTCGATTCCATCACCGAACCGGGCCCGATCAAGATCCTGGCCGAGGGCCGCGACCGGGCGCGGGTCGATTCAATCATGAGCCGGTTGGACCTTTCCATGCGATGCCACGGATCGCGCAGCGTCGCCGTGGTGGCCCATCACGACTGCGGCGGCAACCCGCTGCCCCGAACCGAGCAAGAAGAGCAACTGGCCCGGGCGCTGGCGTGTATCCGCGACCGCCATCCCGATCTGACCGCCATCGGCCTGTGGGTTGACGAGCATTGGCAGGTTGAAGAAATCGCCTGACCGTCATCGCGTCGTCACAGCGTCTGCGCGATGGCCTCCAATCGGCGGATGCATTGGATCATGGCGCGGACCGTGTGGTAGTTGATCTTCCACGCGTGGGCCATGTGCGTCCAGATGGGCCGGCCCTCGCGGGTGAGCAGCGGCCACCATTCGCCGACGGCGTGGTGGATGACCTTGTCGAACACGAAGCGGTGCACGTTCAGGTACGCCTCCCAGAACGGATCGGGCCCGAAACGCAGGACCGCTTCGAGCATCCCGATCAGCACCTCGGCCTGCTGCCAGAACTCCTTTTCGCGATCGTACACGCCGCCGGCGTGCGGCCCCTCGACGTACACCCCGCCGAACCGCCGGTCGATGCCGTTGTCCACGGCGTGCCGCAGCATCGTGCGGATCGTCTCCTCGTGCTCGTCGATCGGCAGCTCCAGCACATCCAGCGCGTGCATCAGCAGCCAGGCCATCTCCACGTTGTGCCCGTAGGCCGTGTTATCGGTGGCGTGCTCCTTCTGCTGGCCGTCAGGAAAGCGGTCCCAGCCCCAGACGACGTCGAACTTGATCTGCGGCGCGACCCGCCAGTCGGGCCAGAACTGCGGAATGCCCGTTCGGTACTCCGGGTGCAGGATTCGATCGTTGAGCAGGGCGATGACCTCGAGCAGCTTGCGCCGATGCACCGACCGCCGGGACGCCTCATACAGCGTGGTAAACGCCTCCATCAGGTGCATGTGCACGTCGAGCGTCTTGCGGTCGCCCCCGGCCGCCCCGGGGCCGCACAGCGACCAGTCCCGCTCGAACATCTCGAAGTACCCGCCATAGCGGGTGTCGGCCGCGTGGGTCTGGATCAGCTCGAAGAGCCGCTGAGCCGCCTGCAGGCCGCGGGTATCGTCCGTGGCCAGCGTGTACTCGGCCAGGGCGTAGATCGCAAAGCTTTGGCCATACAGGATCTTCTTGGCGTCGGTCACGTGACCGGTCCGGTCGGTCATCCAGTAGAAGCCGCCGTGTGCCTCATCCCACAGGCGGCCCAGCAGGTAGTCCACCCCGTGCCGCGCGAACTCGCCGCAGGCGCCGTCGCCGTAGCCCGCGCGGTGGGCCGAGGCGAACGTGTACGTGCAACGGGCCTGAGCGATGAGCGACTTGGTGTCCTCACCCGTGTCGTTGCCCTCCTGGTCGAAGTGCGTGATGAACCCCCCGTGCTTCTCATCGCGACACCGCGTCAGCCAGAACGGTAGCAACTCGTTCACCAGATGATGCCGCGCCTCATCCCGGCACGCCATGACCTGCTTCTTGTCCATAATCCACCCTCGCCTTGCGGGTTTTCGTGCCTGATGGTTGTACGCCCGTTGCCGTGTCCGGTCAATCGTTTTTCTTGCCCGCTCCCGCCCCGTGCCATACACTCGTGGGATTGATGCATCCCCCTGAACGGCAGGAGTTGACGACCATGTACGACGTGATCAAGGCTTTCAGGAACCTTGTTGGACCTCTGGTGCTTGTGGCCGGGCTGCTTTCCTTCAATGCGTCGCGGACGTGGGGTCTGACCGTCCGCGTCGATGTGCAGCGACGGATCGGCGCCGTGCGGCCACTGCACGGTGTCAACAACGGGCCGCTCGACTTCGGCGGGCTGATCGACCTGACCGAATCCTACCGCCGGATCGCCGTCCCGCACATCCGCCTGCATGATTGCCAATGGCCGGATCCGGACTTGGTGGACGTGCACACGATCTTCCCCGACATGACCAAGCCGGCGGATCGGCCCGAGAGCTACCGCTTCGCCAAGACCGATGCCTACCTCGCCGCGGCCACGCGGACGGGCGCCAAGCTGGTCTACCGTCTCGGCGAGAGTATTGAGCACACCCGCCGCAAGCACCACGTCGCGCCCCCCGCCGATCTCGACCAATGGGCGGCGGTCTGTGTGGGGGTCATCCGGCACTACACACAGGGCTGGGCCGATGGGTACCGCCACGACATCCCGTATTGGGAGATCTGGAACGAGCCGGAGAATCGGCCTAACATGTGGACGGGTACGGATGAGGACTACTACCGGCTGTACACCGTCGCCGCCCGGAGGATCAAGGCGGCCTTTCCGCACCTGCGGGTGGGCGGGCCCGCGGTCGGGGCTCCGGGCCGGTTCGAGGATGAGCGGCTCATCCCCAGCCCCTTTTTGGAGGGGTTCCTGCGGCATTGCAGGAAGCACGAGGCGCCGCTGGACTTCTTCTCGTGGCACACCTACTCGGCCGACCCGTTCGAGTACGGCCGCCGCGCACGGGCGATCCGGGCGTGGCTCGATGCCAGTGGCTTTGAGAAGACCGAGCTGCACCTGAACGAATGGAACTATCTGCCGGATGAGGACTGGTCGGCCATCAGCCTCGCCGGTCAGGGCGCCGCGCGACAGCGGTGGTTCGCCCGTCAGGGTGGACCGGAGGGCGCGGCGTTTCTGACGGCCGTGCTGATCGACCTGCAAGACAGCCCCATCGACGTCGCCAACTACTACAGTGGCGACACGAACCTCTTCGGCCTGTTCAACCGTTACGGCACGCCCAAGAAGACATGGTACGCCATGGCCGCCTTTGCCCGCCTGCTCGAGACGCCGCATCGCGTCCAGGCCGTACACGACCGGCCCGGCCACGTCGCCGTCTGCGCGGCCACCAATGCGGCGAACACGCGGCTGAATCTGCTGCTGACGGTCCTGGGCGGCGATGAAACCGAGGCGACCGTCCATGTGAGCGGCTTGGAGCCCACGGGGCCTCGCCCCTGGTCGATCCTGCGGGTCGACGCCGACCACGACCTGGAGCCATCCGTCATCGGCAACCTGACGGGCGAGCGCCTGCACCTGGAAAACCTGCGTCCCCCCTGCGTCGTCCTCCTGCAAGTCGGAGTCAATCCTTCGACACGGTGACGTGAAACCGAAAACCAGCACTCAATCTCTGGACGAGCCTGTGCTCCACAGACAATGTGGCACTACGTGCTTGCGGATCAGTGTTCGGCAAGCAGCTCCAGGACGGCCCAGACCGGACAATGATCCGAGGCGACCTTCTCATCAATGACGCGGGTCTCGACCACGCGCCAGCGATCTTTTGGCCTGTACAGGATATAGTCGATTTTCCTCGTTGGTTGCACGGCCGGATAAGTGGGCTCCGGGGCCATCTGGCCGGCGCAGGCCCACTCTGTCAAGAGCAGCCCCATCGTTTCGCTGTCCGGCGTGGCGTTCAGGTCGCCGGCCAGGATGACCGGCTCCGTGGCCTCCGCGTACAGCTCCACCAAACGACGGGCCTGCATCAAACGGTTCTCCGGGTCCTCCTGATGGTCCAGATGGGTTCCTACAAACAACAGGTGCTCCCCGTTGGCCAGAGGTACCGTGATCTCCAGGGCGGCCCGCGGCTCGGCCTCGCCCACATAGGGCAGGGGGTGGTTCCTGGTGGCCAGGATCGGAAGACGCGTGAGGACGGCCTCGCCATAGCCGCCGCCGGAATAGGGCATGGCCTGACCAAAAACGCCCTCCATCCCCGTGCGTCGGCTCAACTCGAACGTCAAATCGAGCCCCTTGGCGCGTTCGGTCTTGTTGTCCACTTCCTGAAGAGCCACCACGTCGGGCTCCAGCCTGTTGATGATCCGGGCCACCGCATCCAGATTGGACCCGCCGTGTGCATCCTCACCGTGATAGATATTGTACGTCAGGACGGTGATCCGCGTGGATCGTGGAGATGATGCGCAGCCGCCCAGAACCACAAGGCAGATCAGGATGCACAGCGGCGTTCTGAGCACATGCAGGAAGCTCTTCATGGTTCGATGGTCCAAAGCATGTTGACGGTTCCGATTCACGGGCGCCGCAGAGCGTTGCGTTCCCTGCCGACGATTGAACGGCTTATGCGATACATACAACCGCCCATGTGCCATACCCGCCACGCAACTTCTCGACCCCGGCGCCTGGACTCAAGGCAGGCACGTGCGGGGTGACCTTGCCGTATGAGCGGGTCACACCGGCCAATACCGGGGCCGGTTATCTTCTCCGAGTCATTGGCTGTCGCCTCCCGCTACTTCACCGAGTCGTCCAGCTCCAGGCCAAGCTGCTCATAGAGCCGGCGGCGCTGGGCCTTGTCGGTGGTGAGCGTGGCGCGGGCGTAGATCGCCACCTCGCGGGCCTGGGCCCGCGGCACGACGATGACACCGTCCCCATCGGCCACGATCACGTCGCCGGGCATCACCAGCACGCCGCCGCACTCGATGGGCCGATTGACCGACTCGATCTCGTTGCGGCCCGGCCGAATGCCCCGCGTGACCCGACGCAGATACAGCGGAATCCCCTGAGCCGCGATCTCATCCGTGTCCCGCGCTCCGGAATCCGTCACGATCCCCACGCAACCGCGCTTCTTCCAGCCCATAGAGTTGTTCGACCCGATCGTGCCCACGTCCACCGCGTCGGCGTCGTCGAACACCAGGACCGTGCCCGGCCGAATCAGCGGTACGAACGGCTCGCTGGACAGCTCACTGTACCACTGGCCCACCCAGGCGTCGAACGCCTCGGTCGAGCGGCGACCGGCCGGCGGCCGCTGCGTGGGCACGTACCGCACGGTGACGGCGATACCGACCATCCGGTGGCCAAATCGCTCGGTATCCCGCCATGCCGGGGCGATCGCCGGGTCCATGAGGCCGATGTTCTGCAGGCCCGCCCGATCCATGCCGTCGCTCACATCGGCCACGCGAAGCCCATCGAACAGCTTGAGCATCTCGGCATCCTGGGCCTCGGTATAGGTCGGCGTGGTCATGAAGTTGTAGCCGGCCCGCAGCGCCTCCTCGCTCGGCGGCGACTGGGACCCGGCATGGCCGGTCAGTCCGACGGCGAGCACCGCCACCATCGCCGACAGCACCACCCAGCGCCCCACACGCGACATGGCCATTACACCCTGTCTCATCACAACACCCCTTACTTACACGACCCGCCCCCACGATTCTCATACGGGATCAGTATACCGCGCCGCCGCGCCGGCGGACAGGGCCGTCTTACGGGTGATGACCGAGGGGGATACAGGAACCGCGGGCAAGATGCCCTTGTCACGGCGTGGCCGGGTCGCCCCGAAAAAAAGAAGGGCAAGCCTCCGTGCTTGCCTGCCCTTCATATAACCGATGGCTCAATCGCCGTCAACGATGCGTCCAATAATCAACCACCAGGACCTTGTCCAGATGGGGCCCCAGAACCTCGACGAACTCCTGGTGGGCGGGATGCGGCAGGTACACCGCTCGATCCGCCTCGGCCTTGAACGTCACGAGAAAGCAATGCGTGTATCCTTGGGCCAGGTTCTCGACGCTCACGTCCGTGCCCCACTCAAAATCGTGGATCTGCGGAATCCGCGACGGCAACGCGGCGAAGGCCTCTTCGATCCGCCGAATATCCTGCGGCGAGGTGCCCTCCTTGAAGCCGAACAGCACGACGTGCCGCAACAATGGCCCGCCCCCAGACGGAGCGAAATCCCGTATGGCGCCGTCTTGTTGGCATCCGATACATACAAAGACCGAAGCGACCAGAAGCCCCGCAAGCAACCCCTTTTTCACGGCTCATCTCCCTGGCGTTGAATCCCCCATCTGATCCGGCATTCTAGGCCCTCCCTGCCCGGCCGTCCAGCGGAAAATCGGCCCCCCGCGAGGCCGGTTTGCCGCGGCCGGTGCTTGCAGGGCCGCGGCACTCGTGGTATAGAAGGGTTTTCTATCCATGAATGAACAGGGGTGGCCCCATGGAAACATCGGAACTGAAGGCCGCGATCGCCGAGCTGGAGGCCCGGGTGCAACACATCCGGGAGTGGCTTTGACGTCGCGAACAAACACGCCCAGCGTCAACGTCTTGAGGCCCAGATGGCCCAGCCGGGCTTTTGGGACAACCCCGACGCCGCCCAGAAGGTAGTCACGCAACTCAGCGCGTTGAAGGCCGTTATCGACCCAATCGAAAAGGCGACCACCGCCGTCACCGACCTGCGGGAGCTGTTCGAGCTGGCCGAGGAGGAAGGCGATGAGGACACGCTCGAATCCGTCGAAGCCGAGTTGGACGAGCTTCGCCGCCGGTGCGACAGGATCGAGATCGCCGGCATGCTCAACGGCCCCGACGACCTGCGCGACTGCTTTTTCAGCATTCACGCCGGCGCCGGCGGCACGGAGAGTTGCGACTGGGCCCAGATGCTGTTGCGCATGTACACCCGCTATTTCGAGACCGTCAAGTACAAGTATGAGCAGATGGACCTGACGCCCGGCGAAGAGGCGGGCATCCGCTCGGTCACGCTGCGGGTCCGTGGGCCGTTCGCCTTCGGCAAGCTCTCCTGCGAGACCGGCGTCCATCGCCTGGTCCGCATCAGCCCCTTCGACGCCCAATCGCGTCGGCACACCAGCTTCGCCGCCGTCGATGTCATTCCCGAACAGGATGAGGTGGATATCGAGATCAACGAGGACGATCTGCGGATCGACACCTATCGCGCCAGCGGCGCCGGCGGCCAGCACGTTAACAAGGTCAGCAGCGCCGTGCGCATCACCCATCTGCCGACGGGCATCGTCGTCCAGTGCCAGAACGACCGCAGCCAGCACAAAAACCGCGCCGAGGCGATGAAGATGCTCATGGCCCGGCTCTACATGCTGGAGAAGCAGAAACGCGACGAGGAGATCAGCAAGCTCTACGGCAACAAGGGCGAGATCGCCTGGGGCAACCAGATCCGCAGTTACGTCTTGCAGCCCTACCAGATGATCAAGGACCACCGCACGGATCACCAGACGGGCAACGTGGACGCCGTACTGGACGGCGACATCGAGCCGTTTATCGAGAGTTATCTCAAGTTTCGAAGCCAGAAGAAGAGCAAACAGGCCGGCTGAGGAGACCTATGCGACAGATTCTGAAAATCACGGTCCAGGCGGCAAAGGGCGACCCGCTCAAGACGAAGACGGATGTCTTGGCCGTCGGATTGTTCGAGGACCACACCGGCCCGTTCGCCCGTCGGCTCGACGAGGCCTTGGGCGGCGCCGTGACGCAACTGCGCAGCTTGGGCGACTTCCAGGGTAAAGCCAAGCAAACCGCCCTGCTCTATACGCAGGGGCGCATTCCCGCGAAGCGCGTGCTGCTGACGGGGCTGGGGCCTCGCGGCGAGGCGGACCTGGAGGCCGTGCGGCGGGCCGCGGCCGTCGCGGCCCATAAAGCCGTCGAGACCAAGGCCGCCACCATCGCCCTGGCCATCCATGCCGAGTTCGATGATCGCACGTTCGAGGCCGAACGGCTCGGCCGTGTACTGACCGAGGCGGCTCACTTCGGGGCGTATCGGTATGACGAATACGTCACGCCCGAAGGGCCCTCGCGACCGAAGCAGTTGCGGGTCACGCTCATCGAACCCGATGCCGCACGGGCCAAGGGTCTCACATCGGGCCTGCGCACGGGCCAGATCATCGGCGAGGCCCGTAACTGGGCGCGGACGGTCATGAACCGACCGGCCAACATCGTGAATCCCGCCGCCCTGGCCGAGGAGGCGCGGAAACTGGCCGCCTCGAATCCCCGTCTGCGCTGCACCGTATGGAACCTGGCGCAGATCCGCCGACGCGGCATGGGGGGCATCCTCGCCGTCGGCCAGGGATCGGCCAACGAACCCCGCTTCATCGTGCTGCGCTACGCGCCCGCCGGTGCCTCGCGAGGCCGGATCGGCCTGGTGGGCAAGGCGATTACGTTCGACTCGGGCGGCATCAGCATCAAGCCGTCGGAGAATATGCACGAGATGAAGTATGACAAGTCCGGCGGCGTGGCGGTCCTCGGCGCCCTGCGGGCCGTCGCCGAGCTAAGACCCGACGTCGAGGTGCTCGGCATCGTCCCCTCCGCCGAGAACATGCCCGGCGGGATGAGCTATCGGCCGGGCGATATCGTTACCACCTATAGTGGCAAGACCGTGGAGATTCAGAACACCGACGCCGAGGGCCGTATGCTCCTGTGCGACGCGATTCACTACGCCGTCGAGCAGAAGTGCGACGCCATCGTGGATATCGCCACGCTCACCGGGGCCTGCGTCGTAGCCCTGGGTGAGGGCCGGGCCGGCGTGATGGGCAACAACGAGCCTCAGATCGAACAACTCCGCGCCGCCGCCGAGGCCACCGGCGAGAAGGTCTGGCCCCTGCCCAGCGGCGCCGAGTACCTGGACCTGATGAAAAGCAAGATCGCCGACTTGAAGAACATCGGCGGCAAATGGGGCGGCGCGTGCACCGCGGCCGCCTTCCTGGGGGCGTTTGTGGACAAGACCACCTGGGCCCATATCGACATGGCGGGCGCGGGCATGATCGACGGGGAGAAGCAGAACGTCGCGCCCGGCTCGATCGGCTACGGCGTGGGACTGCTCGCCGAGTACATCTGCCACCAGGCCCGGTTACCGGGAGGCACACGGCGCCCAATCCGACGCACGAAGAGAGGAGGCCGACGATGAGTGAGCCCGCCCCGATGCCCATGGATTTGGACCGCATCGCCAAAGCCGTCCGGGAGATCCTGCTGGCCGTGGGGGAAGACCCGAACCGTGAAGGCCTGCGCAGCACGCCCGAGCGGGTGGCACGCATGTACGCCGAGCTGCTCGGCGGCAGCCGGGAGGACCCGACCGAGCACCTGCGGGGCGTCTTCCAGGAGGATTACGACGAGATCGTGCTGTTGCGGGGCGTTCCCTTCTTCAGTGTTTGTGAGCATCATCTGATGCCGTTTATCGGCAAGGCCCATATCGCCTACCTGCCGCGCGGCCGTGTGCTCGGCGTCAGCAAGCTGGCGCGAATCCTGGATTGTTTCGCCCGCCGGCTCCAGGTCCAGGAACGCTTGACCAACCAGGTGGCGGACTTCCTCATGGCCGAGCTGCATCCCTTGGGGGTCGCGGTGGTGCTGGAAGCCAGCCATAGCTGCATGACCATCCGCGGCGCCAGGAAACCGGGGTCGATCATGGTCACCAGCGCGCTGCGGGGCGGATTCGTCAAGGACCCGCGCAGCCGAGCCGAGGTGCTCAGCCTGATGCACCAGGATCGCGACATGGCCTGATGCCGCCCGTAGGGAACGTGGACATGTTCCGACTCACGCGTCAAGTCCGTTTCTCGATCAACCCGTTCGGTCCCTTTTCCCATGAGGGGGCCAACAGTTACGCGTCGGTGCCGAGCGGCGAGGGGTTGTGCCTCTTTTTGGCCCTGACCATCGAGGTGGCCGGCCCGCTCGATCCGGATACGGGCTTCGTCGTGAACGTCATGGAAATCGACCGGCAGGCCCGCGAACACACGGTGCCCCTGCTGGCCGAGCACATCCGAAGGCGTTTCAGGGACGGGCAGGCCGTGAGTCTGTCGGACCTCGTCGGGCTCCTGCACGAGGCCCGACGAGCCCTGGAGGGCCGGCTGGCGACGGCCCGAGTGGGCTGTCTGTATCTTGCGCTGAATCCTTATCGGACACTGGCGATTTGGCCGGAGGACACGACCGTGATGCTGTTCAGTGAGAAGTTCGAGTTTGCCGCCACGCACACCCTGTGGAACAGCCGCTTTGGCCCCGAGGAAAACGCCGAAATGTTCGGCAAGTGCGCCAACCCCACGGGCCACGGCCACAACTATGTGCTGGAGGTCAAGGTCCGCTGCCCGGTGGCCCGTGAGGATTGGCGGATCGCCCGGTTCCAGCAGATCGTCGAAGAGGCGTTCCTGTCGCGGGTGGACCACAAGAATCTGAACCTGGACGTGCCTCAGTTCGCCGAGTCGATCCCCAGCGTGGAGAATCTCGCGGTCATGGCGTGGCGATGCCTCCAGGGCCGGTTGGACCCGGCCAAACTGGAAGAGGTGGCCATCTGGGAGACGGACAAGACCTGTTGCATCTATCGGCCCGAGCCGGCGGATGGCGGAACACCCGATAATGCATCGTGATTCAGACTGGAACCAAGGGTCCGCCGCAGGCGTACTCGTAAACAGAAACGGCGGTCGGAAGCGGACTTCAACACTCGACCGTGCTTATGCTATGTCTTTTTCGAGCCGATACTTACGCAGGATGAGTCGGTGCGTTTGGTCGAGCCGGGTTTCTCTTCTTTAGACCGGGACAAGACCCCGGCGGGGCAGGCTTATTCCCCGTCGCGCGCAACCGACGGGGACGGAGTGCGCCTCGACCCATCCCACCCTTCTCGAACGTATGTTCAAATGCAGACAGGACTTGCGAATTCCAACATCAGCGGGCATGTTTTCGCGGGCGTTGAGACCCCTGAAGTCGGTGACGAGTCGCCGGGCGTGAGGAGCCGGATGGGCGATCAGAGAAGGAACCCGCGGCCATGATTATCCGCACCAAGGCCTACCCGCGCGTCGGCCTGATCGGCAACCCCTCGGACGGGTACTTTGGCCGCACGATCGGCTTTGCCTTCACCAATTTCTGCGCCGAGGTCATCCTCTACGAGAGCCCCGAGCTGGAGATTCTGCCCAGTCAGAAGGACCAGAGCGTCTTCGGCAGCGTGGCCGCCCTGGTGCGGGACGTGGAGCTGCACGGATACTACGGCGGCATCCGCCTGCTCAAGGCGACGGTCAAGCGGTTCTGCGACTACTGCCGCGACAACCAGATCGAGTTGCACGACAAGAACTTCACGCTGCGCTACCGCACGGATATTCCCCACGGCGTGGGCCTGGCCGGCAGCAGCGCGATCATCACCGCGTGCCTGCGGGCGCTGATGACGTTCTACGGTGTCGCAATCCCCAAGCCGATGCAGGCGGCCCTGGTCCTCTCGGCCGAGAAGGACGAGCTGCGTATTTCCGCCGGCCTGCAGGACCGCGTCATCCAGGTCTATGAGGGCCTGGTGTACATGGATTTCGACAAGGTCCTGATGGAAAAACAGGGACACGGTCTTTACGAGCCGATGGATCCGGGGCTGCTGCCGCGGCTGTATGTGGCCTATGCCGACGACTTCTCCGAGCCGACCGAGGTGTTCCACAACGACGTGCGGGCGCGGTTTGAATTGGGCGATTCGAAGGTGCACGCGGCGATGCGGTTCTGGGCGAACCTGACACGCCGAGCACGGCGGTGCATAGAAAAGAGACAAACTGAGGCGCTGGGCAAGCTGCTCAATGCGAACTTTGACCGACGACGACGCATTTACCGGCTGAATCCCCACCACGTGCAAATGGTCGAGACGGCCCGCCGCATCGGCGCCAGCGCCAAGTTCACCGGCTCCGGGGGGGCAATCGTGGGGATCTACAAAGATGAGAAGATGTTCCGGGCGTTGCGCCAGGAGCTGGCGCGGATCGGCGCTAAGACCATCAAGCCGCGCCTCGCCCGGCCGGACCAGCGAGGCCCATCGTGATTCGCAAGGCCGTCATCCCCGCCGCCGGATTCGGCACGCGATTCCTGCCCGCGACCAAGTCGCAGCCCAAGGAGATGCTGCCGATCGTCGACACGCCGGTGATCCAGTACGTGGTCGAGGAGGCGGTCGCGGCGGGCATTCGCGACGTGCTGATGGTCATCGGCAAGGGCAAACGGGCCATCGAGGAGCACTTCGACCGCAGCTTTCAACTAGAAGCCCAACTGCTGGAAAAGGGCCGCCACGAGGTGCTGGCCGAGCTTCGCCGGATTTCCGAGCTGGCCGACATTCACTTCGTCTGGCAGAAACAGACCCGAGGCCTGGGCGACGCCGTCTATTGTGCGCGATACCACGTTAATGATGAGCCGTTCGCCGTCCTGCTGGGCGATACGCTTATCGACGCCGAAACGCCGGCGCTGCGGCAATTGCTCGACGCCTACGGCCGCTGTGACGGGCCCGTGGTGCTGGTCGAGCCGGTCGACCCCGACCGCGTGAATCGCTACGGCGTGATCGATAGTGAGGAAATCGAGCCGGGCCTGTTGCGTGTGAGGGACTTCGTGGAGAAACCCGACCCGGCCGATGCGCCCTCCAACCTGGCCATCGCCAGCCGCTACATCCTGACGCCCGACATCTTCGAAGATATCGAACAGACCGCGCCCGGGCGGGGCGGTGAGATTCAAATCACCGATGCCATGCGGCGGATGGTGCGACGCCGCCCGATGTACGCCTGTCGGCTCGTCGGCCGTCGGTGCGACATCGGCAACAAGGAAGGCTTCATCCGCACGAACCTCGAGTTCGCCCTGAAACGCCCGGATATGGCCGATGCGATGCGACGGTTGATTCGTGAGTTGGGCGGCGCCATCGAGCCGCCTCATAACGGCCCGTCCCATCCGTCCGAAAGGGAACGTCCATGAAGGCCCTGGTGACGGGCGCGGCCGGATTTATCGGGTCACACCTGTGCGAGCGACTCGTCGCCGAGGGGTGGCGCGTTGTCGGCCTGGACAATTTTGATCCGTTCTACGACCCGGCCGTCAAGTGGCGAAATCTCGCCGCCCTGTCGGACCACCCCGCGTTCGAGCTGATCCAGGGGGATATCCGCGATGAGCACACGGTGGCCTCGGCCCTGGCCGATCGGGATTATAGCGTGGTCATCCACCTGGCCGCCAAGGCCGGGGTTCGGCCCAGCATCGCCGATCCGGTGGGCTACCAGGATGTGAACGTCAACGGCACGGCGGTCCTTCTGGAGGCGGCGCAACGGTTTGACGTGCCGCGATTTGTCTTCGCCTCCAGCTCCAGCGTGTACGGCAACAATGAAAAGGTGCCGTTCAGCGAGACGGACAACGTGGACTATCCCATCTCGCCCTATGCGGCCACCAAGAAGGCCGGCGAGTTGCTGTGCTACACGTACAGCCACCTGTACAGCCTGGCGGTCACGTGCCTGCGGTTTTTCACGGTGTACGGACCGCGACAGCGGCCGGACCTGGCGATCCACAAGTTCGCCCGGCTCATCGAGCAGGGTCGGCCCATCCCGGTCTTCGGCGACGGGTCGATGGAGCGGGATTTCACGTTTATCGACGACATCCTCGACGGCGTTGCCGCCGCCATCGAGCGGTGCGAGGGCTATGAGATTTACAACTTGGGCGAATCCCGCCCGGTGCGGCTGGACGCCCTGATCGCCGCCCTGGAGAAGGCCCTGGGCAAGAAAGCCGTCATCGAGCGCCACCCCATGCAGCCCGGCGACGTCAACCGGACCTACGCCGACGTGAGCAAGGCGATGGATCGCCTGGGCTATCGACCGAACACCACGCTGGACGAAGGGCTTGCCCGGTTTGTACAGTGGCTGCGTTCAACGCCGTCGGACCAGACTGGACAGCAACGCAGCAACGACCCACGCGAGGCCATGGAATGAAGAAGGCACTGATCACGGGCATCACGGGCCAGGATGGCTCGTACCTGACGGAGTTCCTGCTGGCCAAGGGCTACGAGGTCTACGGCCTGATCCGCCGCAGCTCCTCGTTCCACACCGGCCGGATCGACCACCTCTACCGCGACCCGCACGAGCAGCCGCGGCTCAAGCTGATCTACGGTGATTTGTCCGACGGCAGCAACCTGGCGGCCATCCTGGGCGACGTGCGGCCCGATGAGGTATACAATCTCGGGGCCCAGAGTCACGTCCGGGTCAGTTTCGACATGCCGATCTACACGGTGAACGTCAACGCCCTGGGCACGCTGCGGCTGCTCGAGGCCGTCCGCAAGCTCAACCTGCCCACCCGCTTCTACCAGGCCAGCAGCAGCGAGATGTACGGCAAGGTCGTGGAGACGCCGCAGACCGAGACCACGCCCTTCTACCCGCGCAGCCCCTATGCCTGCGGGAAGGTGTACAGCTTCTACCAGACCGTCAATTACCGCGAGGCCTATGGCCTGTTCGCCGTCAACGGCATCCTCTTCAACCACGA
>NPIE01001619.1_pt1 | contig 35438 bp, 34 predicted proteins | sample 8637661 | NCBI WGS metagenome assembly NPIE01 (sample SAMN07420842, study PRJNA396082) | bioreactor metagenome | isolation source: sample BA12 brine-fed electro-methanogenic bioreactor BA | place: Japan: Kochi | collected 2016-12-09 | reverse complement strand
CATCAAAGAAGAGGAGGTTGACCTCTGAACGTTCGCTTATTTTTCGAGCCATTTCTCAAATTCTACGTTTTGCGCAAGTTTTTGCTCATCCAGAAATTAAATAGTTATAGCGAGGCGATGACCGCACGATATAAAGCAGCGAGGGCGAGAAAGTCGCCGCTGAAGCTAGTCAATCATCCTCCATAGGTGCAACCTAGCACGTTAACAAGTACATACAGGTTCGAGACGCACTACTCCCTGGGTAATCTCACCCGCTCCAGGTCAGTGTACAAGCCCGCCGGCAAGTCCCATAGGTCAAGAATCCGTGTTTGGACAGTCGTCAGCGTTGTGACCTGGCAGTGTAACTGACCCGCCACGGGTATCAAGAGCAGATTCAGGTTGTCAAACACCCGTAACATGCGTTCCGTAGTGGGCGTAGCCGTACTGCGCTTCGGATTTCCGGGATAGATGCCCGCCAGTTCCGCTTCTGCGGCCGCCAAAGCCTGTTGGGCCGTGTAATCGCCCAACGCCAACACGCGCGCCGCCAAGGTCAGTAGATGAAACAAGCCTTGCGCATGATCGTCGCGCTGGACGTACATTGGGGTAATGGACAAGATCTTACCCTGCAACCGGCGGAAGATGTTCTCTTCGAGATATTGATCCCGGTACGCCAACACCGCCTCGGTCAAGCTCAGCCGTTCGCACGGCGTATTCGTGGCATAGATGCGCCAGCCCGTTCTGAATTCCGCCTCGGCCAGCGCGTCTTCATCGCGTGTGACCGTCAGTTGATACCGGACGCGGCGTTACGTACGCGCGGGGCGGTCGCCGTAAGCACGAATCTGACGTTCGGTCACTTCGCGTTGGTAGTCATACGTAAAAAAGCCCTGGACGCGATACTGCTCTTCAATCTGCTGGATGGCGGCCAACAACTCGACTTCGCTGGTGATCTGCCGTCTGCCGCGCCCCCGCGGGGGGTTAAGGCGCGTAACGCTTGCTCCGCCTTGTCTATACGGCGCTGAAGCCACGTTTGACTGCTCCGAGCATACGCAAACGAGCGCACCACCAGGATCCGCTCCTCCCAGGTGACGGCCTGCCCCCCATATGCGCGGCCCGCGGGCGGGTCACCGTGAACCCGTAGGCCAAGACCAAATCGGGATCGGGCTGACCTGCGGCGGCCTGCCAGTCTGCGGGTAAGAAAATCCGCTCCAGTTCATCTTCCTTATCCCGCCACGGCGCGAAAGGTATCTAACAACTCCGGTTCGTCCTTGCGATGCGCCAGCAGCGTCAAGTAGTCATCGCCAGCGGTGGCTATCGTGCCCCGCGTGTGCAACGCACTCATCTTACTGTCGCCCACCACCAGCAGCCCACTTTCGGGGAACACCTCTTTGAGCCGTCGATAACACGGCGCGTAGAGCGGATCATCGGCCTGGTTACCGGCCACCACATCTATCGCCAACGTCAGTCCCAGCGGGTCCAGACTGGCTAACATCAGTTTGTACTGGGTTGCAAATTCGCCACTTTTGGCCTTGCCGACTTTGAAGAGGGTATGCTGCTCAGGCTCATGATACACGGTGCCCGTGCTACCATCCAACCGCACCGTCGGCCCCTCCCCCAAGCGGTGCACACGCATCAGATGTTCGCTTAGCCGGGCTTCAATCTCATGCCACGCTTCCAGTTCGCGCAACATCTTCAAACAAAGCGCCAGCCGATCATCGGTAAAGTCTAATTCCCGGACCGGTTGTCCTGTTAAGGCCCGCAAGGCACGGCAGCGCTTAGCCACCCACGTCTGCACTCTGTCCTTGCAATGCGTATGTTCAGAAAGAATGTGGATCAACCAGATAGTGATCACTCGATCGAGAGTTTCCTGTATGTGCATCTTTTGTAAATGTCCAAAGATGACGGGAATGTCATCTAACCTTTCAACCTGTACCTCACCAACTTCGTTTTCATTGTTCATGTAGGTGAAGATACCCGATTTTGGTTTTTATGTCCAAATTTAAGCGAACGTTCAGTGACCTGTCTGAATATCTTGATTATCATGATGCTTACCGTCAACTGGGGCGCTTTCTGAAGGCGGTCTATGCTCACAAGCGCATCCATTCCTCGCTGGGTTATCTTACCCCGGCTGAGTTTGAGGCGCAATGGCGTGCTGACCAGTCACTACCCCACGATGGCGAACTAAAAAACGCTTAAAAAGTGTCCAGTTTTTGGGGTCACCACATATCGTGATGGGCGACTGTAACCAATGGGCTCAGGGTAATAATCCAAGTTAGGCCTTTTTTGCCATCTTCAACTGACGACCATAGCGCCAGTTGAAGTATTTAAAGACCCAGACTTGTATCTTGAATTTCAATCCCCGGCGGTGTACCAGCTCGAAAAAGAGATGGCGCCCATAGTTATACAACACATGATCCAAGGCATTGAGCTCTTCGAGGAAAGATAATACCTCCAGATCTAGGTCTTCCCGGAATGGACGCCCCTGCGTGACGTTTTCGCGCACATAGCAGATGTCTTGCCAGTCGAACACATGTCGCAAAAGCAACAGCGTCTCATCAAAGTGAGAGGTAAGTCCTACCATCGAAAATCTATCCTTCAGATTACGGCAGGCGTGTTCCAACATTTCCTGTGTCGTCGCACCAAAGGGAACCTCGTCCCACACACCCGAAAGCATCCGCGTTTGCCCATTGTCGGTCATGCGGATCATGCCACTTTCAAAGAATGCCTTCATCGTTCCGCAACGGACCAGGTGTCCATGCATCGGGTGCTTGGGAATACGTTTGATGTAGTGATAAACAGAAATAGCCCGCTCAATCGGATCTCGCAAAAAGGTGAAATACGTTGTCGATCCGCTGAGTAACGTGTGGACACCATACGGCAAATGCCCTTTAAGCATACGAATCTGCGAGCGGCGCTTCGCGGAAAGGCTTTTTAGCTCACGCAGCGAACCATGGGCATCGGGGCCGAAGGAGTAAATTTCCTCAGGTGAATAGTGTCGTTCAATAATGCGGTGCATCGTCGTTCCCCCGGTTCGGGGGATGTGCAAGAAGATAACTGAACTCGCTGAAGGAAGCGCATTTTTATCCATACTGGGTCTCCTCTTCAGAGCCTATCCGGCGCACCTGTTCCTTCCATCAACAGCCCACCGAGAAACGTCGCCGCCGTTGATAAAGGCTCTTCATTCCAAGATTTTTGAGTACCCGAGTATACTGCGTGGGAAATTTTTCGCCCAAAACTTGCCGTTGTTTTTCAAAAAGATCGGTCGCGTAGTCGTAAAGAGCAACGTCCAACTGGTTCACACACAGGATGTCACCAATAACCTTCTGAGGCCCATCACGGGGGTGGGGTTGTCGCCGAGTTACGTTCTCTTGCGTATACCAGGAGATGTTCCATCCCAGAACTATTTTCAAATGCAACAACGTCTCATCAAAGCGTTCCGTTAAACCGACAACGGCAAATCGATCACGCAATCGCCGTTTGGCGACCTCGAGCATCTCCTCCGTACATTCGCCAAAAGGAGCCTCATTCCACACACCGGAGATGAGTCTCGTCTGTCCATTGTTAATCATTCGAACGAAACGAGCGTCCGTCAGATTCTCCAGTTCGATGCCTTGGGCCTCAAAGGCTTTTTGCAGTGGGTGATGGGGGGTCTGCATTACATAGTAATAGAAAGAAAGAACACGTTCAAGAGGATGTCGCAGAATCGTCACATATACCGCCAGCTAGGGAAGCCATTGATGTAGCCCCAAAGCCATATGCCCTCGCAGAAGCCGAATCTCTGTCCGCCGCTTCTCATCGAGACTTTTGAAAGCCTTGATGGACTTCCCAGCATCGGGACCAAAGGACAGGATGGCCTGTCCAGGATAAACTCGCTCCGTTATCCTATTAAGCCTCGTACCGCCTGTGCGCGAGATGTGTAAAAAGATGACGGTAGCATCTATAGGTTCTTCGTTCATCCTAACCTCTTTCACGACAAAGAGTAGACTGCCAGCAATCTCTCTGCAGCCCTACACCAGGAGAAATTCATAGCCCGCTCCAAACTGCCAGCGCCCAACGCCGCGCAACGGTCTGGATCACCCAACAGCGCCAATATCGCCTCCGCCAGTGCATCCGTATCCGTCGGTGCGATCATCACGCCCGTCTCCCCCACCACCTCCGGCAGAGACGATATGTTCGACGTGATGACCGGCGTACCGCAGGCCATGGCCTCCAACGGCGGCAGGCCAAATCCCTCATAGAGAGAGGGATACACGAAAAATTGCGCTCCTGAATAGAGAAAGGGTAACGTAGCCCGCGGTACCCGCCCCACGTAACGCACGTCATCCTCCAGATCCAGGGTCTCAATAAGCTCAAAAAGCTTACGGAAGTTCCAGCCCGGAGCGCCGGCAAGGACCAACTTCGGCGTCGACGCCGGCAACTCACGCCGTACCCGATTATAGGCTCGTACCAGACGCAAAAGATTCTTACGCGGCTCCAAGGTACCGACGTGCAATAAATAATCACCAGGCGTCAAGCCCAATGGCTTCAGCATCGTCTGCAATTCTTCTCTGTCTTGTACAGGACGGAAGATGTCCTCACACCCGGGATACACAACATGGATACGTTCGGCAGGAATACCGAGGTGTTCTACAATGTCCCGCTTCGTCGCTTGAGAGATGGTCACAACAACGTCAGCTTCCTCACGAGCAAAGCGATATTTTTGCGCCTGGATCTCGCGCGTCTGATCGGTATGGTATTCAGGGAAGAGCAATGCTGAAAGATCGTAAATCGTGGTCACATTGAGCGCATCTGGCTGCCTCCACAGGAGCACCTCGGAAGAGTGAAAGACATCCACCCCTTCAAGTACGGGGGCTAGCCGACGTTCCTGCACCCAATCCGCCGCCAGCGCCCATGGCTTGAAGAGGGTACGGTCAATCCATTTCGCTGCAGAGAAGAGTATGGGATTTTGTAAGAAGTGAAGTCGGGACAGTTTGCGGTGACGTAAGCCCTTAACATGCTGCAGGATCTCGGCGTCCTCAAGCACGTGGAGTTCGGGCGGATCTACCCATCCTCCGTGGATAGGAGAGTAATCAATAAACAGCAGTTCATGCTCGGTAGCATGCTCAAGAAGAGCACGTGCGAGGTTGTGGTCATAGTAGAAAATTCCCCCTTGAGCTACATAGAGGGCCGTAACGTCAAATGCAATCTTCATGTTGCCATCATTTGAATTGGATATCCAGGAGGCGCGCGCGGATTCGCTCCGCCGCATGACGCCAGGTCCACCGGGTCTCCGCGTCCTTAGACGCGCAGACGCCCTTATCAGCCGCTTCTTCACGATGCTCATAAACATAACGCAGAAGATAAATGAGATGCTCCACGTCAGGTTCCGCCCAGCAAAAGCCATCGTAGTAGGGACATTTTGCCTTGGCAGGAATCAATTTCTTCACGTGAAGAGGATAGGCGTTACTCTCATTCATGAACTCCGTCTGTGCACTCCAATCTGTGGCGACAACAGGCAGACCACAAGCCATCGCCTCAAGAATGGGCAAACCCCAGCCCTCACCACGTGTGGGCAGGACAAAGCAGTCCGCCGAACGATAAAGTGCTCCCAGCTGGTGTATAGGGAAATCTTGATTATACAAAATGGCAACCGGCGGGCCTTCTTCTGGTAGATTCAGAGCCCGCAACTGCTCTCGGATATCTACCCCCGGATCGGAGTTTCCAATTTTCAGCAACAACAGCACATCATCATTGCAATCAAAAGCCCGGTGGTAGGCTCGAAGCAGAATCTCCGGCCCTTTCCGCTCTCCCCACTCAAAGACGGAGAGGAACGTATAGCGCGCCGAGTGGCGGAAAGCACGGATACGGGGGTTAAAATAGTCAAAGTTCACACCCAGGGGCATCACGTGTACCGGCACACGCACCCCGCTTTCTGCAAAGGTGCGCTGGTTAAAGTGCGAAGGCACCCAAATCTCATCCATGGCATTGGCCTGCAATACCCAATTCTTTGGGAGACCATCGACCTCTAGCATCGTATAGCCGATGCGATAGGTACCTCCATTTTTGCAGAAAAGATCGCCGGATCCGTAGACCACCTGAGGCAGGCTGAGATCCTTGGGGCGTTGCCGCATGGCGGCGAGGCGATGGTCATCCCGCTGGTTGTCCATCCAATCTGTGCCGTAGAGATACGCCAGGCGCACATCGACGCCGATTGCATCGAGCTGCAATACCAACTCCCTCGATGAGACCGCATATCCTGAGGGAGATCCCACCTGCGAATGCCAGAAAACCGCCGTATCGTATCGAGTCATCAGTTCCCGCTCCCATTGTCTGCGAAAGACGCGCTGTGATTTGTGAAAGATTCTCGAAAAACTGACGTTATTCACCTTTGTGCTGACGTTTTCGTGGTGAATCGACGTGACACTTCCGGCGCACAATGTGCGAAAGCCAGCCTTAGCCGCCCGGAGACAATAATCCGTATCCTCAAAATACGAGAAAAAGGCTTCATTCAAGGGACCGATGGCATCCAGTACAGCGCGCTTGATGTACATGCAGGCACCCACAACAGCTTGCACGTCCCGATCATAAGCGTACTGATTGACGTCTTTCTCAAGACTCCCGATCTGCTGGCCCCAAAACGTATCCAATGGCATATATGCGCCAGCATGCAGCAGACGACCATCCGGTAAGATAAGGCGACATCCCACGATCCCCACATTATCGGCGGAATAAGCAACGCGCTGAAGTTCCTCAAGCCACCCATCCTCTGTGATCACAATATCGTTGTTCAATAACAGCATGTCGCCCTCGGGCGTAGCTTCGATACCCACGTTGTTGCCCTTCACAAAGCCCAGGTTCTCTTGGTTTTCGATGCGTCTTATCCAATCAAGGCTGCGAAGGTAAGCCACCGTCCCATCGGTGCTTCCATTATCAACCACCAAGATCTCAACGCCATCTCCAAGATCCGTATGCCGGCGGAGCGATTCGAGACAGGCGCGGGTGTAGTCTAACCCATTCCAGGTGAGGACAATGATCGTTACGTCAGCCCTCATCTGCACCTTCCAAGCACTCTAACCGCGTCCTCAGGGCCGCCATCTCCACCTCCAATGTTTCCAGCTGCTCCTGTAATGCGCTCCGTTGCTCTCTACCATCGACCAGTAAAGCAGCCTGATTTTCAGCAAGCCCCTCTATCACCCGCGCGGCATTCATCTGGAAAGCCCGAATCTGTTGTAAAATGGGCTCCAGAAACCACCACGTCGCGCGGCGGACGAGGGTTTGAAAGCGGATAATCCACGGGCCAAGACCGGGGCGTGTGGAATGGATAATCGCATCTGCGTCAACGTTCCACTGGAATTGAAGGCGGCGCGCCTGCCTTAATAGCTGCCTCTCACCACGATGCGCCAGGACAAAAGAAAGCGGATGTGACGCACCTGTTTCCCACGCCTGCACAGCCTGGGCCACTTCATTCATAGCCACTTCAACGTCGTCACCCTCGACTTGGACGGTAAATATGTTCATCCAGAACCTCCCTTTGCGATCAACTCTTCCACGGCAGATCGTATTCTACCATACTGTCGCTCCCAAGAGTAACAGGTACGAACCTTGTCCAAACCACGGGCACCCAAGCGATCGGCATGATCATGATCCAGCAACAAATGCTCTAACACTTGTACCAGACCCCTCACGTCCCCGAAGTCAACCAAATAGCCGTCGCGCCCGTGCTCAATTACACTCTCAAGTGCACCAGTCCGCGCGCCGATCACAGGCTTGCCATGAGCCCAAGATTCGAGAAAGACCAATCCAAAAGACTCCGTACGAGAAGGAAGCGCCAAAACCCGCGCAGCAGCCAAAAGGTCCGCTTTTTCCGCTTCAGAGATCCAGCCGAGATAACAGCAGTGCTCTCGCTGTGCATCCGGCATACGCGCCAATGCCCGTCGCACGGACGAAGAAAGAGTTCCGGCCAACATCACATCGAAAGCCCGGCCCCGCTTCCACAAGTGCTGAGCAGCCCGCAAAAGATGCAAGATGCCTTTATCATATCCCAAAGCCCCTAGCGTGACCACCAGCGGATTGCCCACGTTATAACGCGCTCTAAACCGCACCCCTGATGCAGTTTCAAGACTCTTGAGATCAACGCCAGGACTGTGAACACGCACCTGCGCTGGCAAAAACCCAGAACGCACCAAATAATCTCGTTCGTACTCGGTGAGCGTCCAGACTTGATCCGCCCGCGCGGCCAATGCTAACTGATGAGGCATGGTATAAAAATGAGGACGCGCCAGGTGCAACAGTGGAATTGAAACCCAGGGAATACCCCTTGTCGCTGCCACATCGGCCGTTGCTGCAGTAAGCCCTTCTAGCGTAATGTTCCAAGCAAACAACACCTCTGGGTACTGAGCAGCCAGGACATCATGGAGTTGCGGAAGCCAGGGGACAAAAACGGACAAACGCAACGCCAAACCACACGAGAGCCGCGACAATAGCCAGGAGATTCTCCGCAGAAGCGGAAAGGTTACCCGACCCCAGGGCAGATAGCGTGGAGAGAGGCGCAGGATGTGTACTCCCTCGTGTTCCACCAGCACATCGGAATCGACCCGTTGCCCACCGGCAGCCCACAGTGCGTCGAGAGAGGCTGCGTCCGTCGCTACTACGGTAACCTTATGTCCCTCCCTGACCTGGCGTTTTGCCAACTCATGAACAAAACGCTCCGAACCACCTGCCACCGGCCAGGCGCGGTGGGTGACGTGAACAATCTTCATCCGCTAGATCAGCTGCTGCACGAAGGTAACATATTGCTTTGCCACCTTAACCGGGTCTGCCGTCTCCTTGACAAAGATTCGTGCAGCCTCGGCGATCCGACAAGCCCATTCCCGATCACGCCAGAGCGCTCTTAAAGCCTGCTCCACGCCATCCAGTTCCCCATCATCTGCGGGAATCTTCAAGACAACGTCATCGGGGAGCTCCTGGAAAGCACCCACGGCAGAGACCAGTGTAGGCACACCAGCTCCCAGCAGTCGTATAAGCGTATCGGAGCTTTCCCCTGAGCATGGATAGCGCAAATTGACCGCTACGTCGGCTGCAGTGAGATAATGCGCAAAGGTCTCTGAGGAGACATAGCCAGTCAAATCAACCGCATCCACGATTCCCAGATCCTGCACGAGCGCCTGCAGATCATATCCTTGCACAGCGGGCCCCACGCAGACGAAACGGACATTTGGACGATCGGCACGCAGACGAGCAAAGGCGCGCAACGCAACATCCACACGCTTTGAAGGTGCAGCATAGCCAAAAGCGCCGATCAGGTAAGTTTCAGCAGAAAACCCCAACCTCTGCTTGGCTTCAGCCTTGGAGGCAGCTTGGGCCGGGGGGACGTAGAGCAACGGTATCACCGCTACCATCGCATCGGGGACAACTGCGAGCACGCGATTACGAAGATGACAAGAGTGAACAATCACACCAAGGCTTGCCTTCACAACACGTCGCAACATAGGAAAGGCCTCAGAGCTGAGAGGTATTCCTTCATGTAAAGCTGTAAGTCCCGCTTGCACACCAGGCTCCCCCTTTTCGAAAGCTACTTCCCGCAGATATCCACTAAGATTACCGACCTCGAGAGTCCGAGCGTGGACGAAAGGTAGTAACGAACCATCGTGCAAAACCGTGATGCCAGGATGCTGCAACAGAAGATCGTACACGTAGTTGTGAAAAGTGCTATGATTTCCCATCTGATAGAAGGGCAGATAACACCCTCCTTCCCACCAGTTGGGACCATCCTGATCCAAGCGCCAGATCTCATCTACGGCGTCAGAGTGAAGCTGCGGATCATAATCGGGGATTACAACCCTCGTAGAGGTAAAATGGGGATGCAGATGCGGCAAAAGTCTCGCCGCGTAGTCAGCAATACCTGAACGCAGAGGCGGGAGAGGCCCCACGTGTGCAACTCTCACGCTTCCCCCTCCATGTTTAAGATTGACTCCAGATGTTCCTGAAATCTACTCATTTTTTTTTGTAGATGATACAGGCCCTGTGTTTGAATGCGATGCGCATCTACCAGATCATTGTCCAACTCCGCCAAACATTCAAAGGCGAGATTGAGATCTTCCCTGAGCAAACGCAGCTCTTCTACCAGGCGGCGATTGATATCATTTTGTTGCTGAAGCAAGGGCAACACATACCAACGGGTAGCTACGTTATTCCAAAGCGTGCGTACAGCCACAATAAGTCGCCCCAGCAGAGGAACTTGGGAATGAAAAGAAGGTTCCTGCAACTGCCACCACTCACTCCGTTTCTCGGAATCCATCTTATCCCTCGTCTCGGAATATGTGTCGCGCCTAGACTATCGCTGTTCTTGCCAATGATAGGGGAGCGCCACCAAACCCTCTGGCGCCTCTGGATCAGGCAATATCTGAAAGTTATAAGCCCGGTGATGGTGATCATAAGGCTTATAAACCGAAGCCGTCGGATCGCTGGCTGCGACCGTTATTTCGTACCTTCCTGGACGAAGCGTCAACGCATCCACCTTGCAAGAAACCCGCCCTTCAAAACCAGAGTGAATATCTACCTCAATCACCGACGAATTCATGTCTACAGCGCGAACACCATTCTCTGTGTAGATACTAACCCCGAACGCCAATTGTTCAATCCTAGCGGTGACCCGATAGTCGATTTCTATCCTGAGAGGCGTGCCAAAATTAAAAACCTCGACTTCCTGATCGGTCTCGTTGTATAAAGTACAACGGGTTATTTGTACCCCCCCCCTCATTACCCGCCGGCCACGTCTCTCCAGATCACCAAGCGCCACATATTGAAGCCCCCGTTCGCGCTCCACATGATTCAAGTACTCCCGTACCACATCATCTGGATGCCCCATGATTTGGATCTCTCCGTTGTCAATCCATAAAGCACGATTACAAACGTTACGAACCTCGTCAAGATTATGAGAAACATAGAGTATTGCTGTGCCCAAAGATTGAAGCGCAGTGATACGCTGGAAACACTTTTCCCGAAACATCTGATCACCGACGGCTAGCACTTCATCAACCAGCAACACCTCAGGCTGTAATACCGTTGCCACCGAGAAACCCAATCGTACCAACATCCCAGACGAGTAGTGGCGCACTGGCATATTGATGAATTCCTCAATGCCAGAGAAGGCAACGATCTCATCGAAATGCTGTTGTACTTCGTTGCGCCCCAACCCGATCACAGCCCCGCTAAGAAAGATGTTTTCGCGACCGGTCAAATCTGGATGAAATCCCACCCCAACTTCAAGAAGTGCACCGACACGTCCTCGGACAGTGACGGTTCCCGATGTCGGTTCTACAATTCGCGCTGCCAATTTAAGTGATGTGCTCTTACCCGTACCATTTTCTCCAATAATTCCCACTATCTCTCCAGGGGTGATCCCAAAAGTAACGCCTCGTAACACCCATAGATCGTTATTGGACGACAAACTATTAACTCGGTGCCGCCGATTGACGAACCACCCATGGAATGAGTTCACCTCACGCTGAACATGGAACCGCTTATATACATTTTCGAATGATACAACATTATCCAAAAGAACACACTCCCTCGCTATCAGTCACAGTCCATTCTCTCTACGACCGCTGACCTGTTCAATTCTTTCCTCTAAGCGGATGAGGCGGTAGCTAAGTTCTGCCATTTGCTCAATCAAGGTCACCTGATCCCTTTCCAACATCTCAAGCCTCTCCCGAGATATCTGTGTCTGCTCTTTGAATGCCATCAACCACAGCTCGTTAATGGCATTCTGCTGTTGCATTATAGGCAATACATACCACCGGGTAGCGACATTATTCCACTGTGTGCGAAACCAGGCAATGATTCGGCCGATAATTGGAGTCCTAGAGGAAAAGGGGCGCTCACTAACGTGCTGACGAGACTCAAGGGCAGCCAGTAATTGGTCTAATGTATTCATAAATACCTTTCTACTCTACCGCGTCAAAATCCTGGATCTCTCCCAAAGCGCGTATAGATTACGGACGATACACGCCACATCTTTCCACACAATATCAAGATCGGACCTACCAGCATAAATCGACGCCGCCGTCAACATACTCATCTTATATACACTAGCCATGACGCATTGCTCGCGCAGACCTAGATTCCTCTCCAACCAGACCAATTCCACAGGCACAAACTCGTTCAGAAATTGCTGCGGCGGTAAGCGCTTCATGACAAAGCGCAGCCGGTTTCCATGAAAAGCTCGTAGATACTGCTCTGAACCTTGTCGTAAAGTCGTGGACTCCACATGAATGGCAACAGCCTCAGGTATATAACAGACTCTAAACCCCGCGTCACTAGCACGAAAACAGAAATCTACTTCCTCAAAATATCCTGGCCAAAAAGAGGCATCCAATCCTCCAATCTGATGAACTAGAGAGGCGGAGAATCCCCACGCCGCGCCGGTAACGTAATCTACCTCACGGATTTGATCCCAACGTCCATCATCCTCTTGCAGATGACCATAATGATCTGGAAGCGCCTGAGGCCAGCCAATACTACCTCCTGCATGCTGCAATCTACCATCTGGATATAGGATCTTACACCCGACGATCCCCACGGAGGGTTCCTGCAACGCAGAAGACATATAGGATAGCCAATCAGTACATAGTTCAAGATCCTGATTGAAGATGAAGAATCTGTCACCCCGAGCCAGATGAAGCCCGTAGTTTACCCCCCCAGCATATCCCAAATTGCCGGGGAGACGTGCCAGACGGACATCCGGAAAACATTCCGCAACAAACTCTGCTGAGCCATCTGTCGAACCATTATCTATAACAAGAATCTCATCATCTGACGTTAGCTGTTGTTGAAGGCTTCGTAAGCAGCTAAACAGAAACGGGAGACCGTTCCAAACTACAACTATTAACGAGTTCTGCATAAAATTTCCCAATCCTCGCTGGATCAATGCCCAGAAACAGCACCCCTTGTCTCTTGCACACAACTGGATAAGCGTCCTGCAATCATGAAAGTCTATAACGTGTTCAAGGCACAATTCCAAATAAATAGATTGCACTAACCGGACCTATGGTATCAGAAAATCTGCGGATGAAATCAACATGGTCATTTGCAATCACTTGAGGAAAAATAGAAGACAAGAATGACTCTTCATCAAACACGTTTACCAACACATATTTGACTCCCGTTGAGCGCAAGTGTTCAACAGTTTTAGAAGATGGCCATTCCTCCAACAACTCACGTCTCATGGAGAATTCAGAAGGTGCCAGAGAACTATACCCATGTACGATCCGTTGCTTATGGAAAGTTGTGTAATACAGAGTCTGAGCACTTAGAGAGTAGCGAAGGGGATATTCGATAATGGTCCCTTGGTCAGAATGCATAGCCAACCAAGTATCAACCTCACGCTCGATCTCGTTAATATTCGTGGTCACAGGCAAAGGTTGCGTATTAAACTCAAAAAGTAGGAGCATAATACATCCCATACCAATGAGCGAACGCTTCCAAGAAACAGAAACTTTCATTATGTGGGTCAAACCTAACCCTGCCAGCGTACTCAAACTAACCGCAGCTGTCAATCCCCAACGACCAAAATGATGAAAAGAACGAAAAGCAGGAACTAACAGATATATTGAGAGAGCGGGCAGAGGAATAGATGCCTTGCCATGCTCTTTAGCTACAATTGGTACGAATCGTGCAAGTATATCTGAAAGCCCCCCCCCTACAAGGATGGGTTTCCCCATCACATGTAACGTAGTACCAAGCATAAAGACCACGCCCACAAACGCGGTCAATATTAGAGACCGCGTTCTCCTATCCTTAAATCTACCCCGGAAAATCATGACAATGGCAAGCATCATAATCGTATAACCGAAACTTACTACACCGTCCTCTCCATTGGTCAAAGGGAAAGTATTCCTTGCGAGATCCCAGGTCAAAGGATTAAGCGCACTGGGCACAAATAACCTCTCAAGGCTGACACTTGTGGGATCAACGTGCGTGTCAAACCTGAATTCTGCCGCTGAACCTAGATTCTGCCTTGCCAGATAGGCGCTTGAAATGAGTGGGACTAGGATAGCTGAGGTAACAGTTATTCCTATCAACAATGACGGAAGCCACTTCTTTGCTTCATATTTAGCATTTGAGGAGAGGTAAGAGATACCAAAGACAACTCCTGTGCCACCAGTAATAAACGCTAAAGGCCAAGCTCCGGCTACACTCAAGGCGAAAGCAATACCGGCGACAGTTATCCAAACTGTTCTATACTTGACTTCATTCTCTGCCCGCACAAGTGCATAGAGCATCCAGGGTATCCACATAGACCCCAATAGGAAATTGAGAAAGCCAGAAAAGTATACTTGGCGATTAGGATAGAATGCAAACCCAATTCCAGCCAGAATTCCGCCAAGCATACTAGCCCCCAGGGATCTAGCCAATTGATAACTACCCAAAGCAGAAATAACACACGACAGAAGCAAAACGAAGTTATAGACTACCACGGATCCCAATAGAAAGGTCAAAGGCGAAAGAAGAGTCGGATATAATGGCGGCAAACTTGCCAACCGCAAATCCCAGCCCGTGGGATAGAATATATCCGGTTGAAAGAGTGGAGAAACTTTCGAGTCAAAAAGGGAATACTTATACCAATCCAAATACCATATCCCCTCCAATACATCATCATAAGGACGTCCTATAACTACAGAACCCATATTGAGAGGGATAGGAAAGGTAAAAACAAGAGTAATAATCACAAATATAAGTCCAGAAAGAACTATAGAGTNNAGAGTACTTATTATCAGTCATCCGCCCACAAAACCTCACCTAATTAGAAGTTATCCAATTACTAATAATGAAAAATATCACACACTCGTGTCGCTTATCGCAAAAATCATCAACGCTAGCCTACCATCCAAACTTCACCAGTAAATCCTCCAGAGATTCATAAGCACAAAGCCATTCAGGAAAATAAGTGAGGATATTATTGTTACAGAAAAATATACCTTAAACTTGTCATTATCGGGCATCCATCCCCATGAAATCACATAGGTCAAAGGAAGAAGCACTGGAAACAAAAACCGTCCTTGGGGCTGACCAATTGAAAAAAACATAGGTAGCACGATAGCAAATTGAATAACAATTCCCATAGCAATCCACGGAACTAATGCTCGCATCTCCACACAATCAAATGGCCAAACCCCATTCAAAGCTCGATATACCGTTCGTGAAACCCCTACCAAAGCAAAAAGTGTAAGAAAATAGTAAAACCAGGAATCTAGATGAAAATTCATCCAACCCATGCGCGCCCAAAAAGAGCTCATCAACAAGTATAACAACTGTGACCACGCTATGTGTGTGCCAGCGCCATTCCGGACATTCATTAGATAGTCAAGCAATGCCCGAAAGTGCTCACCTCCATAGAAAGAATAAGCAGAAATCATAACAAGTCCAGGGAAGACTAGAAGCAAAAACGCTTTCCAAAATCTAAACCGCTGATGCGAATATAAAACCACAAACCACAAGAAAACCATTATAAAAACAGGAAATATGCTCAATTTACTAAACGTCCCTAAACCCAGAAGTACTCCCATCATCAACATTTGGCGATAACTGACACGAAAGCCTTTAAAAAACGTAACAAAAACAAGCGTCCATATAGCGCTCCCAATAAGGATCGCTAATATATCATTCTGAATACTGATCGAAACAAACACAAATTGGGGCTGGAGGGAGATAAAGGCCCCTGAGAGCAACGCCATCTCCGAATCTTTCAGAAAATGCTTAGAAGTCGCGCGTGTTAACAACAATATAGGTAAACCAAAACTTACTCCTCCAACAAGGCGAAGTGCTAAAACAACAAGATAACTAGGATGCTCCCTCCACCAAGGCCACTGAGGTGGAGAGTATCTAGCAGATGGGGCGGTAAAAGAAAAACGCATACTCTGCCCCTGTTCAAAACAAGGGGGGATCTCCGCAATAACCTCCTGAGCGAACATCGATATCCAACTGGAATGGAACAAGTAATATAAAGGTGGATGATGCCACTCGTACAGAGTCGCCGGATACTCCAATCCCTGATCGATGTCCCCGGCGACTGGCAATCGTCCCTCAGTAACAATGTGACGAATGTACAAATAATGCGAAGGAGCATCGGGGGTTTCCCAAGGTGGTATTATCAGAGCATAAGCCATCATTGTCACGATAAAAACAATAACCAAAACAAGCAAAACCCTATCTATCATATGATCCTTTCAGCAATTTTAACTCGTGAAAAGGTCACGCAATGCCCATTCCACGATCATTATTATGAGAACCTGGGGGCTTCGCCTCCTTACTGCTATCAGAGGTGTCGGCCCAATCACTTCTTCCGAGCAACAAGGGGCAAGAAAACCTGCTCAGGGTCTATAAACACCCACCCTTGAGCTATATTGTCACTTAAGTCGGTTTCAATGCCCCCGTCAACCTCTACCCAGAAGGGATAAGCTCCGGGAGACCATGCCTGATTCCATGTAGTCGTAATCGGCTTTCCCCATAAACAACCAGGCTGAGGCGGCAAACTCACCGTGGAAAAAGACTGAGTCAGATCTATATCACTGTAGAAAGTAACTGTCACTGGACTGTGAGTATAGGTATTCCCTCTATTGTAAAGCCTTACAGAGATTTCTACTTCATCTATAGGAGAAAAAACCACCGTAGAATGCGCTTCAACTGCTAAGTTTACCTCCGGCTGCCAGCTTTGGACATACTGTTGCCACGCCTGCCCCACAAGGGTACTTTGATAAGGAGACTGTGCTTCAACTAGATTGCTAGCGCTTGCCTCAACAGACTGCCAAGAAAATGGAAACCACAACCACTGCTGGACAAGGCGGTAATCATCAGCCGGATATCCAATTCGAGTATTACGTGTATTTCTGAAATAATCTTGTGTCAAACGCATATATTGCGAAACACGATCAGGATTGAACGTCTCACCATTTTCATCATAGAAGTAACTCCCGTCTCCCCATTCGTAAGGAAGGAGAATACTCCACTCAGTTGCTAAAAGAGGTTTTGATTGCTGACCGTGCCGCCACATCCACTCCCGCATACGTACAATCTGAGCAGCAAACAGATTAATATCATCATGCTCCGCATAACAAATCGCATTGGGATCAGCACATTTAGGACTATAAGGAATGGCCAAACTCGGATCAGTTCCGAGCGCAACATGCGCGCCCCCACCCCCTGATTCCCAAAGAACATAGGGATGAATCGTCCAAGCATCTACAGGCATCGGCACTCCAAAGCTGGCAAGATATGTGTCCCAAACTATATCCATATACTGTTCACGACCAGGAGTAAATCCTACTAAACCTGCCACAGCAACTCGGGCTGTAGTATCAATATCTTTGATGAAATGATAAACATCATGATAGATGCGCGCATACATAGCAGGGTAAGTGTCGTCCTGAAGCACTACTCTGTCCGGTTCATTGCCAACTATCCACAAGACACCAGGATTCGCCTTCACACGCGCCTCTAACGATGTCCAATCCAAATTCGTCAGTGTATAACTGTCTAAATATTCACCGTTTGGGCCACGGTCTTGGCGAAATCTTACCATCTGCCAGTATTCCATAGAATCGGGGCCAGGAGACTGATTTCTAGCTGTAAAATCGATGAATACGCCGAAGTTGAAGAGAGACAAATCAGGACTTCCCCAATAAGGGTGCCAGATCGCAGCACCGACTCGGCAGTTGGGAAAGACACTGACGGAATTACTGAGAAACCTATCTCCCTGATATTCAGTAACTGCATAATCGGAGTGATCTTGAGCAGACACAGAATTTAGAGCGTGCATCCACAACGCACCTACCACAACAGTCAAAATGATCAGACAAACGTACAGTCCAGATTTACGCTTCATGACATCAAATCTCCCGTCTTGAAAAACATCATTGTCCACAAAAAGGCCACGTATTCTAGAGGATTTGATCCACCACATGACTCTATAAGGTTTATGAAATCCATGTTCAGTTTGCCTCACAATATCGCACATGAAATTTCAAATCTCGGGATAGTTGTTTCTCGAAGAAGAGAATCTTACCTAACACCCGCCCCGCTTTCTCGTCCACCGAGCATGATACCCCACCCTCCGGCAGGCGCAAGGCCACCTCCGTCGCAGTCTCTCCCACCCCGGCCTGCTTCTGCCAGTCCAGACGATAGACCCACGTCCCATCAGACTCTCGATACAGCACATCCTCGGGCAGCGCGTAGGTGAAACGCAATACCGTCTCTTCACCCGTGGGCAGGAGGAAGGCTTGCGCCAGAACGGTGTGCTCCCCATCCTCCGTAAGCACCCGCGCTTCTCCATCCCACGGCATCCCACCCCACATCCCCGCCGCCGGAATGGGGTGACGGCTCGCCTCCAACAGCCGGCTTCCCGGCGGCACGTAGACGCGGACGTAGGCCCAGTAGCAGCGATCCATCATCTGCTCGTACACCGGATCGTAGCGCGTCTCGGGGACACAGGCGATGGGGACCTGGCTAGTGTGTCTGTACGTGAGGGTGAGGTGGGCCAAAGGTGGATGCTGTGACAGATCCACCTCGTAGGAAAAATGCCGCTCGATGCTGGTGCTGGCCTTATTATACCCCACGTTGGCCTCGTTGATCAACAGAAAGTCCCCCTGCACCGGACGCAGAGTGCCATCCCAACCTCGCGCAGCTAACGTTCCCGCAGCCTCCGGCTGGGTGAAAACCGCCACCTGAATGTGGCGTGCGTCCAGCAAATCAAGCATCGTGCGCCCAGCCAGCATCAAATCGATTTCGCCCAACGAGTTCTCCATCCGCTGCCGCAAGGCCTGGGCCAGATCCCCCATGAAGTTCTTACGACTGGATAACCACTCCCCGGAGAACTCGCCGCCAGACGGCGCCCAAGCCTCACGAATGAAGGGCCGTACCGAGTCCGCGGTCAGCCTTTCTCCCTCCATCTCTATCGGGCCCAATATGCCTATCAGTCCTTGTAGGGCAACCTGGTCCAGGGCAATCACGCCATCGAAGGTCACAACAGGCCCAGCCGGGCGATAAAGCGCCAAGGCCTGCGCCGCCGAGGTGGGAAAATCCGGCGACCAGTTGCTATCACGGAAGACCCACAGCTCCACGCCCATAAAACGCCGCAATATCTCCGGTGGGTCGGGATAAGGCTGGGAATAATCATCGACTCTGTAGCTGTCCACGAAGTTAAGTCCGACGATCCGGCCCGCCTCTACCCGGGCCTCTCCCACTGCAGTAACAAAGCCCCCTCCCGGCCGGAGTTCATCGTCGTTCAACGCCAGAATAAGATAGGTGCGCCCGCCATCGGCGCCCAGCAACTCGGGGGCGACCGCCGCCAACGCCACCCCATCCTCCATCAACGGCAGCATGCCCTCCAGCTTGCGTAATGGAACCTGCAACCGCCAGGGAAACGAGGTGGGATCCAGCAACCGATAAGCCCCGTGAGCACGCTGAGCAGCGAGATACGCAGTTTGCAGCTCCACCTGAGAGTCCGCCAAAGCGCTCACCACCGCCTCCGGCCTCAGATCACCCGCTTGCCACCCCGGCCAAAGAGGCCCCCCGACATTCCACAGCAACACGCCCGCTTCTGTCAGGCCGTCCGCCAGCGATAGCAACGGATCCGCCTGCGCCAGCACCGGCCCGATTTTGGGAATCCAGCCCAAGGCGCGTCCCACCGGGGCTACATCCCTCAGTTGCCGACGCAACACTACCACGTCCCTTCGCGTTGCGTGCAGCCAGTCTCCCCAGAAGTCCGGATCCGACGTCAGAGTCTGCAAGGGATCGTCCTCGAGCAACGCCTGGGCCAGCTGGAGGTTTTTCCACAGCGAGTACCCGTGCCACCCAACGTACGCACCCCACCCCAGGAGCAGGAGCACTCCCAGGACGCAGAAGCCCAACGCCATCCGGCGGGCCGTCAGACTTCTGAAGAATGTGTTGCCCGTATCTTCCATTACTCTTCAACTCCCCCCTCACGACAGGAGATCACCACCGGCGCCGGTCCGCTGGAGACCAACGCGCACAACGGACGTCCCGGCGCGCCCTCTGGCAGCTGCACTCCGCGCAGCGACAGGTAATCCCAATACGACGCCCGCACCGACCACAAATCCCTATCTACCACGGCTACGTCAGCCCGCAAGTTCAGGGCCTCCTGTGCGTACCAGAGGGCGAAGGTGTGCGCGTCCTCCTCCGTGATCAACACCGCATCCGTGGGCGTCTGCGCCAACGTCGCCTCCCACCACGCCCGCGCTGTCACGTCCTGGCGCAAATCAAGCGCGCCCCAGTACAAGAGCAGAGCCGCGAGGGGCAGGGCCAATCCCCACCAGCGCGCGTGAGGCAGCCACGGCTGCCCACCCAACCACACCAGCCCCTCCGCCAGCCACAGCGCCAGCAACACCAGAAAAGGCGCCAAATAGACCAACGAGTCTGTCGTATTATACCCGATGGCGTATCCGCTCACCATCAGGAAGGTCAGACCGGTGCGCAAAATCAGGGATCTCTGCCGCGTCCACGAAACGTGGATTCCCACCCCCAGCAACAATGCGCCCACGGGCGTGAACTGCCGGGCCAGCAGCGCGGCCCAGGCCAGCACCCGGCCCGGCAGCTCCGCCGGCGGCAGGGCGAAGGCGTAGCCCCAATAGAGACGCGCTGTGACGTATTCCCACCAGCCGGCGAGAGTCCGCAGATCCCCCCACGGCTGCGGCCCGGCGACTGTCAAAGACAGCAGCGCGTAGGGCAACATCCCCAGCCCGATGCCGCCGGCCAACGCCATCAGCAGACGGGGCCGCGTCCCCCACCACAAAGGCGCGAGAAAGATCAGCGTTGGATGCACCGCCAGTCCCAACCCCCACACCAGACCGCCCAGCAACGCCCCGCGCCAAGTGCGCGGCGGCTTGCAACTCAGGGCGACCGTCAGGCTGGCGAAGAAAGCCGCCGTTGTGTAGACCTCGGTAATGAGTGCCTGGGACCACAGCAGGGGAGCAAAAGCGAGGGAGAGCGCCGTAGCAGCAGCGACGAGGGGACTCCGGTACTGTCTCAACAACACGATGGCACAGACCGCCGCCGTCGCCGCAGCCATCACCGCCGAGAGCAGGTTCAAACGCCAGGCGGGATTGGACCACGGCAGCCGCACGAACAACCGCGCCAGGGCCATGTACACCGGAAACCCGGGAGGATGGGCAAGACGGCCCGCGACCGCCCCAGCGACAAAACTACCGCCGTCGGCGCCCCAATGGGACCAGCTGAGATCGGGCGCCAGCGTGAGCAGATAGACGGCCAACGCAGCCAGCGGAACCCCGGCGCTCCACCTGCGGTCTAGCGCGCCTTTGCCCACAATACCGATTGCGATCCCGTCAGGTGACGGACAAAGCCGCCCAACATGGCAGCGTTGGCGAAACAGAAATAGAAGATCATGCGCGCCGGCTTCCACTTCCAGCCCAGCAGTTCCATCCCCCACCCCACCACCGCCAGCGTGTAGAAGAACGCCTGTCCCCAAAAGAGCCCTCGAAAGACGGGCAAGGCGTACAGCGCAGCACTGCTGCCAAAAGCCAACAACATGAAAAAAGGAGCCAGCCAACGTAGAACCTTGTGCGAGATGTACTGGAAAGCAACCAGACCATGACGCGGCGAAAACAAACCGCGCAAGCGCCCGATGGCCTGGAAGCCCCCCGCAGCCATGCGCGCCCGCCGCCGCCACTCCCCCCGCAGGGAGGGAGAAGCCTCCTCCCAGGCCACCGCCCCCGGCTCATAGACGATGCGCCAGCCCTCCATCACCAGCCGCATGGAGAGCACAAAATCCTCGATGAGGTTGTCGTGCTCCATGGGACGGTAGAGCGCCCGGCGCAGGGCAAAGATCTCGCCTACTGCCCCGATGGCGGTGCTCACCAGCGAATCCGCCCGCTTCAGGAAGGCCTCGTAGCGCCAGTAGGCGGATTCGCCCTGCGCCTGCACCTCACCGGTAAGACGGATGCGCTTCTCGCCGCTCACACAGGCCACCTGGGAATCGGCGAAGTTCGCCACAATATGCCGCACGCTGTCCGCCTCCAGCATGGCGTTGGCGTCGGAAAAGATGAGGATCTCGCCCTGAGCGTGGGGCGCGGCCCGATTCATCGCCGCGATCTTGCCCTGGCGCTCCGGTTGATGCAGCAGCCGCACGCCGCGCCCGCTGTAACCGGCGACGATTTCCATTGTGCCGTCCGTCGAGCCATCGGCGATCACGATGATCTCCCGTTGCGCAGGAGGGTACGCCAACGCCAGGGTATTCTCCAACTTTTCCGCGATGACGGTCTCTTCATTATAGGCCGGGATGATGAGGGTGACTGGCAAAATGAGCGCTGCCCGCCGGTGCGGGCGCGGACGCCACCGGGCTATCAGCGCGATGAAGAGCGGATACCCCACGTAGGTCCAGCCTACCAGCCCCGCCGACAGGACAAACAGCCCGATCAAGAGCGCCCGGATCACGTCGCGTACTCCACCACCACGTATCGACAGAGCCGGCGCAAAGCCGGAAAGCGTCGCAACAGCCACAGATCCAGCGCCCAGGCCATGCCGAAGAAGCCTCCCCCCTCCCGCCGCGTGAGCCGGGAGAAGCTGGAGAGCAGGTAAAACTCGCGCACGTGCGTCGCCGCAAAAGCCCGCCCCAGCAGCTCGATGTCCGCGTAGGTCAGCGGGCGCTCGTGGCGCGAGTGGTACTTGTTCCGATAGGGGAGATAACGCCGCGCCAGCTCCAGCAGAGGGTTGCTTCCCAAAGGCTCGCGAAAGAGCGCCTTACCGCCCGGCTTGAGGACGCGCCGCAGCTCCGGCCCCAAGGTTGTCAGATCCGTGTGATGCAGCACCCCAAAGCCCAAAACCCAATCGAAGGTGCTGGCGGGAAAGTCCAACTGCTCGGCAGGCATCAGGTGAGTGCGCACCCTTTCACGCACGCCGCTGGCCTCCGCCCGCCGCCGCGTGATCTCCAGTGCCGAAGGAGCCACGTCCACCGCATCCACCAGCGCGCCATGTCGCGCCACGAAGACGGAGTAGTCCCCCGGCCCGCAGCCCAGATCCAGCGCGCGGGCCCCACGCAGCTCCCCCAATCGCTCCCGCATGTAGGCCAACGAACGCCCTAAGTCCTCCCGAAAGAGCGCCACATCCGGCGGAATAGTCAAGGCGATCTCGCCGGCATCCACTATCTCCGCCCAATGCCGGTCGAAAAACTCTCCCTCCTCCTGCTGCACGGCAGTCCAATTGTGTGCTTCAGCCATGGCTATCCCGTTTCCTCAGACCGAGGCTCCACGCCCAGCGCTCTCTGAGCGTTCCCTGCGCCAACATCGAGAAGCGCCACCAGGTCGCCCACCCGCCCATAAGCACCAGTGGGCCGACCAACACGACGTTCAACACCAGGCCCAGCGCCGTCGCCGTAGGGCGGGGCACGGCAAACCAGCGCAGCGTCATCACCGTGACCGCGCCGACGACGCCCACCAAAGCCGGAGGCGTCGGCACCAGATTGCTCAGATAGATCGCCAGCGAGAGCACCAGCGCCATCTGCCACTGCACCGGCAAACCAAACGCCACGAGCACGGCCCCCATGGTGAAGACCGAAGCGCTCCAACTCAAGGCCGTGAGGAAAATGACCGGCAACGCCGTCCGATAACTGGTCAACGCGCCCAGGCCCTCCAAAACCTGACTCACCACCCGCAACCCAGCCACCTGCCAGGACTCCGGCAACCAGCCGCCCAGCCCCAGGATACGACCGGCCAGACGCTCCACCCACACCCTGCCGACCCAGATCATTAACAACACCGCCAGCAGCAGTCCCCCGGCCAATCCCATACTGACCCCATCCGAAAGGGGAAACCAATCGGGCAACACGGAGACCGGTAGGATGAGAACCACGAGCGTCCCCACAGCCAGCAGTTCCAGGGATTTCTCCACCACGATGGTGCTCAACGTCATCCCCGCCGGTGCTCCCTCTGGAATCATCAAGCCGACGCGGGCCACCTCCCCCACCCGAAAAGGAATCAACACGTTGAGCATCTGCGCTGTCATCAGCACAGGAAAGGTCTGCCGCCAGGAAGGGGGACGATAGGGCTGAGGATAGAGGAACCACCAGCGCACGGATTTGAGGAGCGCGACCGCCACCACGGAGAGCAACGCCAGTCCCAGCCAGAAGGGACGTGCTTGCGCGAGGGCCGAACCGACCTCTTTCAGCGCCAGTCCCCGGAGCAACAGCCATAGGCAGAGGGCGCCGATGGCAATTCCCAAAAAGCCACGGACCAGGAGCCCGTGCCCCCTATCCTTCCGCACCGTCACCGGGCGCCCTCAGCCCAGGCGATCCACACCTGCCCCAGGGCAGTCCACTCGCCCGTCTCCCAATCCAGCAGATTGCCCGTCCGGTAGATAGGGTCGCGCAGGCTGTACCAACACCACCGCTGCACCAGGCGCCCCCCATCCGCTGGATTTCCGATCCCGTCGTCCGTCGCGGTGGCGAAGAAGGTCCACGTCTCGCGGAGATAGTCCGCCACCCGCTCCGGTGGGAAGCCATAGTCCTCCGGCATGGGAATACCGAATTCGGAGACGATCAACGGCAGCGTGCGATCCCCCCGCTCCGCCATCCACCGGCGGAAGGTGTAGATCTGTTCCCGGAATAGCGGCAGATTCCCCGAATCGTCCACCGTGTAGAGGACGCCGCTATCCTCCGTGAAGCCCGGCGGAATGTCCAGCCCCCACGAGTCGCGCTCTTCGCGCAGCATGTAGTTGTGGATGTGCCACGCCTCCATGGGCATAGGGACACCGAAGGTGTCTTCATAGGCGTTCAGCGCGCGTTCGAGATAGGCCAGCCGCAGCGGTGTCGTCTGGGCGATACCGCCGGCAGCGATCACCGCCCTCGCATCACCCGCCTTGATGGCATGATAGGCCTCGTGATAGAGCAGAGCGTAGGTCTCCGGCGGGACGTCATCCTGCCAGCGCACATCCGGTTCGTTGCTGATGAGCCAGAGGGCCCCCGGCTGCGCTGCCGCAATCGCCTCCAGTTGCTCCACGGGCGGACTGAGTGCCCCCCCCTTCATCCGCACCGTCTGGGCGAATTCGATCCCTGCGGGCACCGGGGGCTCCGCGTAAGCCCACCAGTTCATGACCCACCCCACGCCCAAGGCGTGCAGGTCGTAATCCTCGGGAAGACCGGCGCTGACGGAGACGCCCACGCGCCAGCGCTCTACCGGCGGAGAAGAAAGGATAACCAGCGGAGGAGTGTCCAGAGGCACCTCTTCGTTTGTCTCCAGGGGCACTCCGGGCGTGCTACCGACAACGAGGGGGAGCGTGGGCGAAGGGGCCGCCGTGGGAATCAGAGGCTCCCACGGCGCCGTAGGAAGTGCCGGCGTGCCTCCAGGCGGCTGCTGTCGCAGGGCACCCCACAGCACCAATATCCCACCCAGCAGGATGAGGACCAAGCCTCCCCATTTGCTCCACCGCCGCGCTCCCCTCATGGCTGGCATTATACCCCGAGACTCCTCTGCTACAATCAGCTTCTCATGCAGCCTCCCCCGGCGCTGCCGCACCCATTCGCCCGCAGCTCTCGTCTATGTTATAATCCCCTCATACGCGCCAGTCAGAGTGCGCGTGATGACTAACTTACGAGAGCGCCGCAACCCGGCGGAGATGGAGGTTCCCATGTCCCTGGCAGTCGTCATTCTGGCCGCTGGCAAAAGCACCCGCTTCAAATCGCGCATCCCGAAGGTGTTGCACCCGCTGGCGGGCAAGCCCATGCTGGCCTACTCACTGGAGCTGGCGACCCAGCTCTCCCCCACGCCCCCCGTGATCGTGGTGGGGCCGGAGACGGAAGCCGAGATTCAAGCGTGGGTGGGTGATCAGGCCCGTTGTGTCGTCCAAAAGAAGCGTCTGGGGACAGGGCACGCCGTGCAGCAGGCCCAGCCGCTGTTGGAAGGAAGCGCCGCTCAGGTGCTCGTCCTCTACGGCGACATGCCCCTGCTCCGCCTCGAAACCCTGCGCCAGCTCACCACCCGCCACGCCGCTGCCGGGTCCGGCATCACACTGCTCAGCGTGGAGCGGGAGAACCCCTACGGCTTCGGACGCCTGGTGCGCGACGCAGAGCGGCGCATTCGGGCCATCGTGGAGGAGGTGGAAGCCACACCCGAGATCGCCGCCATCCGCGAGTTGAACGTAGGCATCTACACCTTCGCCGCCGATTTTCTCTGGTCGCAGCTCGCCCAGGTGAAGCCCAGCCCGCGCAAGGGAGAGTACTACCTCACCGACCTTATCGCGCTGGCGGCGGACGCCGGGCTGACGGTGGAGAGCGTCCCCCTCTCCGACCCCGAGGAGGGGCTGGGGATCAACACCCGCGTGCAGTTCGCGCTCGCCGCCGCCGCCCTGCGCCGCCGCATCAACGAGCAGTGGATGCTGGCGGGCGTGACGTTGGTCGATCCCGAACGCACCTATATCGAAGCTGGGGTGACCCTCGGGCAGGACACCGTCATCCATCCCGATACCCACCTGCGCGGGCGAACCACCATCGGAGAGGAATGCGAGCTCGGCCCCAATAGCGTGCTCGTAGACGCCACACTGGGGAATCGCTGCCGGGTGACAGCATCCTTCGTAGAAGGCGCCACCATGGAGGACGAGAGTGACGTCGGCCCCTTCAGCCATCTACGGAAGGGGGCGCACATCTGCCAAGGCGCCCACGTCGGCAACTTCGGTGAGATGAAGAACAGCACCTTGGGCCCCCAGTCCAAAATGGGGCATTTCAGCTATCTGGGCGACACCACTGTGGGCACCGGCGTCAACATCGGCGCGGGCACCATCACCTGCAACTATGATGGCGTCCGCAAACATCCCACGGAGATCGAGGACGGGGTCTTCATCGGATCGGACACCTTGCTGGTCGCGCCCGTTCGCATCGGGAAGGAGGCCCGGACGGGGGCCGGCTCTGTCGTCACCCACGACGTGCCGTCCGGCACCCTCGCCTACGGCGTCCCCGCCCGTATCCGCTCTCCCCATCCGCTATCAGAAGCCGCCCCTCCTGCCGAAGAAGAGGGCGTCCCAGATGCGGAAAGAAACGGTAAGGGGTGAGGCGTGACGGTTAAGGGTCCGTATTCACCACCCGCCGTTCGCCATTCGCCATTCGCCATTTGCTGATTCACAGATTTTCGAAGGAGCCACCACCATGACCGAACTACGAATCGATAGGGAAGCGCTGGTACAGCAGGCCATCGCAGCCCACGCCCGCGCCTACGCCCCCTACTCTGACTATCAGGTCGGCGCCGCCGTACTGACCGAGGATGGGCGCGTCTTCACGGGTGCCAACGTCGAAAACGCCGTCTATCCTCTCACCATCTGTGCCGAGCGCAGCGCCATCGCCGCTGCTGTCTCGGCGGGCGCTCGGCAGATCGTTGCCATTGCCGTCGCCACCGCCAACGCGGGTACGCCCTGCGGCTCCTGCCGCCAGGTGATCCGCGAGTTCGCCGAACCCGCAACCCCCGTGCTCATCGCAGACCTGGAGGGCGTCTATCGCGAACGCACCATCGAAGCCCTGCTACCGGAGAGCTTCGGGCGGGCCGATCTCACTCATCCCCCCGAGTTCAAGGACCAGATGCCCTAATCCGGGAACCTCAAAGCCGCCCACCGTGGAAAAAGGTGGGCGGCTGGAGGATAAAAGAAAACCGGCGTCCCTACGTGGAATACCCCTCCGGCGGCAGATCACCCGCCGTTGCAATCCGCAAGGCCCGCGTATTCTCCTCGATATCAATCATCAAGGTGATCAGCTGTCCCATCGCAAAGAAGACGAGGAAGTAGATCACACTGACCAGCAACCCCACTAGGAAGCCAACGATTCCGATGACAATCCCCCCTTCGCGCATCGCCGGCCCCATCCCCATCATGCGCCAGAACTGCGGACTCACCCCCGCGATGCCGAAGATGAGCGTGCCGATGGCACCGAGGATACCCAACACCAACACGATCCAGGCAATGATTTTCCAGAGGGTTGCTACTACCCTGAGCACTCCATAACGCTTCTCCATAGGCTCTCCTTTCGTATAAATGGCAGAATATTCAAGATCAGTGTAGCATAAATCGCTCGAGCTGACAAACGGGACTCCGGCCCGAAAGACCGGAGTCCCCAAAACGCCGGGCTATCCCTCAGTACAACAACCCCCACAGCCAGCTGAAGAATTCCCGCATTATCTGGCGGAAGGAGCGGAAGGCCCCGGGACGCTGTCCCCCTACCGGTGAAACCGGTTGCAGAGTCACAGGCTCCTGGACCGGCGCATCGGGATCGTCAACGCGGATGATCTCCCCCTCGTAAGCAAAGATGACGTTGGAGCCCGCCTGCAGGAAGGGCCGCAGCTCGGGATCGGAGGCCAGCGCAAAATACTCGGAGGAGGCGAAGGCCACCTCGCGGTCCACCTGGATGTTTGCCGCGATCCAGGCCTCGGTGATGGGGCCCTCACCGGCATCGTAGCTGCGCAGTAGCGCCAGATCGATGCTCTGCGTGGCGACGCGGGCGAGGTTATGCTCGCCCCGCTGGACGACGTTAGCGCCCGTCGCCAGATTGGAGCGGGAGGCGTCCTGGTACAGCTGATTCTGTACCCGCGCCCGGACGGTCACCTCGCCGAAGACCTGATTGAGATCGCTTCCTCGCTCGTAGAGACTCATGTTCTCCATGGAGGCTGCGCCGCTCTCCTGGGCGGCGATGACGAAGGTGGTGTAGGGCGTGACGATGCCGTAATCCAGCCCCAAGGCCCGCAGCTCCTCCACCAGCGCGGAGCTCTCCCCCTCCACGCGCACGGCATCCAGCAGCTCGCCGGCTCGCCGGGTAGCCCACAGCCGGGGGACGAAATCGTGCCCCCCCGTCTCGCCCAGGTCGAAGGTGTAGGCATACTCCCGCGTCCTCTCCCCCGCACGCCCTCGCACCCGCACTACAGCGGTATCGCCGGTGGCGTGATAACGCCCCGAGATCATCAAGGTGGAGCCGTGGAAAAGATCGGGCAGTTGGGCGGGATAGAGGCTCTCCACTTCCAGCCCCTCGAAGGATAGCGTCACGTCGGTGAGCACGGGATCGGCGATGCGCCGGTAGAAATCCGCCAGAACCACCTCCAAGTTCTCGCCCGGCTGGACGTAGGTGACCGAACCGCTGTTTTCAGCGGAGAGCCGGTCGAGAAGATGGGTATTCACGTCATAGCCCACGCCGAAGACGTGCAGCCGCGCGCCCACCTCGGCGTTGGAGCGACGTGCCCGCTCGGCGATCTGCGCCTCGTCGGTGACGCCCGCCGTCGGCAGCCCGTCGGTGAGGAAGACGACGAGACGGGGGACACCGGGACGCGCCTCGCTGCGCGCCAGAATCTCCAGCCCGGCCCCCAAGGCCCCGTCGATATCGGTGCTACCCCGCGCCTCAAGCCCCCTGGTGAAGCGCCGTGCCTCCGCCAGAGAGTCCCCGTCCATCGGGCGCAGCGCGGGGGCAAAGACACCGAGTTCGTCGTCGAAGGACACAATGGAGAAGCGATCCTCGGTCCCCAGCTGCCCCAGGATGAACTGCAACGCATCCCGCGCCTGCACCATCTTCTCGCCCTGCATGCTGCCGGAGCGATCGATGACGAAGACAATATCTTTGGGCAGGGTCGTATCCTGCCGCTCGGTCTGCTCGGGCGCGAAGAGAAAGAGGAAGTGTTCTCGCTCCGCCAGCGTTCCCGTCAGCAGTCCCGCACCGAAGCCTGCCTCGGCAGGCGCGAAGAAGAGGACGAAATCCTCCCCCGGCTGAACCTGCTGTGCCGCCCAGGTCACGCGCGCCCGGCCCTCTCCGAGCCGCTCGGTCAGCACATCGTGGTTTGGGGCGTAGATGCTGCCCAACCCCCGCAAAGAGTGTATCTCGACACTTACGGAAACCTCCTCCAGGGGGAAGGCCGTGTACTGCTCGGTGCTGAGGACGTAGTGATAGCGCCGCATCGCCCCGGAGGTGCCCAGCGCCTCTGCGTACTCCAGCACCATCGTCTGCACGTCCCCGGGGGGCAGCTCCAAGTCCACCATCAAGGCCTCCCAATCGGCGTAGCGCAGTAGCGAAGGATCGTGCTGCGCCTCGATGGCGGCGAAGAGCGCCGCATTGGTCGCCTCCCCATCCTGGCGGATCACCTCCTGCCGCTCCCCATCGATCTCGAGGACGAAATCAGAAAGTACGGCTCCCGGCGGGATGGGGAAGAGATAGCGTCCCTCCACGGCGAAGTCGTGCGGGTTATAAAACTCCTGTTCCACCCGCGTCACGGCGAAGAAGTCGTCGATCTCCACGGTGACGTGGTGATAGCGCACCGCCAGATAGCCGGCTTCCGGCGTGAGCGGCAGAATCATCCCATCGGCGCGAACCGGCCCGGCCCACACCCCGACCAACGTACAACAGAGCAATAGCAGCAACATGAACCTCTTCATCACAGACCTCCTTCTAATGAATGTGCGAATAGCGAATGGCGAATGGCAAATAGCGAATAGCGAATGGCGGATAGCGAATGGCGAGCAACCAGCATCGAATAACCAACCTCCAGTATCCAGTCCCTCACTTCCGTCCGTCGAGCAGACCCTGCACCCGCAACGCCTCCAGAACGCGGGCATCCGACCGGGGATCCTCGCCCCGGAAGAAGTCGGGACCGGGATAGCCCAGCGCGATGCGCCAGGCGTGCTCCCCCTCGACAAGGGCCGGTTCAATGACGATCCCATCGAAGGAAAGCGAGGAGAAAGGCGTCCAGAAGCCCCCGGCGTAGATCCGCTCCTCCCCCACGCAGAGGACGAAGGCGCGCCCGGAGGTGGGAATCGTCACGGGCGTCAGTGCCAGCGCCCTCTCGGGGCGCAGGGTGAAGGTGTGAGAGACGCCGTCGTAGGCGAGGAGATCGCCGTCTGTAAGCAGCGGTTCCGGTTGTAGGGGGAGGTCGTCGAGTGCGTAAGCATCGAGATCCCCCGGACGCACCCTATCCTCTGTCAGGTAGATAGCAAAGACGCCGGGCAGTGGGGCAAACTCAGGCCGGAGGAGCTCTAGCAGTGCCGGATCAAGCACCGCTTCACCGGAAGCGAAGAGCCAGCGCTCGACCTGCCGCTCGGGATCCGCCAGCCAGCGCTCTTCGCCTTCGTCCTCCACGCGGACGAAGCCCCCGAAGGCCCGCAGATACGAGGGCGCGCCTCCCTCGCGCCCCACCAAGAAGCCGCGAAAGCCCAGCTGGGTCGGCTCGGGAACGGCCACGCTCTCCGGCAGCGTCTCCAATAGCGCCTCCAGCTCCGCCGTCTGCCCGGCATCCAGCCCCCAGCGGGGATCGGGCATCCCGCTGTAGATGTGCAGCATGACCGTGAGCTCCGAAGCAAGAGACGCCCCCGTAGGACTCACAGAGAGCTCCTCCGGCTCAGCAGCCGCGAGCGGACTACATCCGACCAGCATACAGCAGACCAGCAACACCAACCACTTCATCAGACACCTCCCTCAATGAATGTGCGAATGGCGAATAGCGAATGGCGAGTAACCAGCCACCAGTAGAATGCTGATAGTGTAACCGGGGAATATGACAGGGGTGTGACAGGCGGGGGATAGCTGACAGACCCTGGGGGAAACCGTAAGGACCGAAGTAAAACCTACTCGCACGGGAAGCCTAAGCGGAACAGGTCGAGGACTTCGGGGCCAGCAACTACAATATGGGACGCAAGCCTGCCCAACTTGGGATTTCGTAGCCGGTCGCTGACCGCAATCGCGCTCCGTCCCTTATCCTGCACCTAAAGCGCGCGCCAGGCATTCGCCCGGGGTTGATGCAGCCAGCGCTCTGCCCCCCGAACCTCACCGGGGGCGCAGCAGCCCGCTGAACTGCTACGAATGCCCAACTTCACGACATCTTGTAGTCACTGCCGGTTCGTCTATAATGAATCCATCGCACCCAGGAGGGGGGAACCATGTCTCAAAACAAGAAGATCCGGGTGGATCCACAAGAGCTGCGCGATCTCGGCACCCACTTTCAGCACGTCAGCGCCGACTTTCAGCAGCTCGTCACCGATCTGCGGATCGCCACCGCCGGGCTGGACACCGGCGCCTGGACCGGGGCCGAGGCGGGCGCCTGACCGCCCGCTTCGCCGAGGCCGAGGTGATGGGCCAGCGCCGGGCGGCGGCCCACGCCGAACTGGGCGACCTGCTCTGCCGCGCCGCGGACGAATTCGAGGCGGCGGATAGGGCGACGGTGGAGCAGATAACGGGGCTGCCTGCATCTGGGTGGCGTCCGTCGGGGCTGGCTTCCTCTATCAGGCAGGGTCATACGCCACCGTGGGAAGAGAACGGCTTCGCCTGGTGGGCCGAGGCCTTCGAGCGGGACCACGGTCACCCACCCACCGCCGAGGATTACGCCGAGTTCCGCCTGGCGTGGTATCTCTCGGGAGAGGGTGAGGTGGAATGGACGGACGAGGATTGGGTAGCCTTCTATTACGCGCGGTTGGCCGGTCTCGAAGATTGGTTAGCCCTAGGTATGGTCTTCACACGTCCTATCACAGGAGCGGAGGTGCTTGCCGTCGTGGAGGCGCTCAATGAAGATTCCTCGCAGATGGTAGCCATCATAGCCGCTGCATCGGATGAGAGACGGCAGGAGATCATACAGGCAATAGCTGACACCCCAGGTCTGTTAGGGAAATTCGACACCTCTGTCGCGTCACCCTATGTCGATGCCTTGCTTGAGGGTGCTTTGGAATGGCCGCATGGTGGGATATGGCTGCGGCGTCTCGGCGCGGGACTGGATGCTGCTGGAAGGAATCTATGCGAACCCGCCATCATCGCCTTGGGTATAGGCGCCGAAGTGCAATACAATCTGGGCCGGCTGGGGGTGGTGGATATAGCGCCTGCTCAATATGACGCGGCTGCCTACGCTGATCTGATCAGCCCTGAACCTTCTGATCCCTTCACCGGCCCAGGCGTCACAGGTGAGAATGTATTCGAGATGGACGTTCCGCGCGGCGACCAGCTAGGGCTGTTCCTTCATCAGAAAGGCATCGTGTCAAATCCTGATCTCTGGAACAGGTACTATAATCCCATAGGGGCGCTCAATGTCTACTTGGCTAGCCTGAGCGCCGCTGAGCGACGGCGGCAGGCAGAGATGCTCGTTTCACAGCCGATATTCTCTGTGGAAGAAAGCGCTTATGGCGGGACACTTCCCGCGCGACAGCAGATCATCGCGGCAGCGGCGGCGCAGCACAATCTGGAGCCGGAATTGGTCACGGCGTTTATCCTGGCCGAACAGCGCGATCAGTCCGCCTTGGAGAGCGCAGTAGAATACACCGCTGCCGTAAGCGTTGTGCAACACAGCAGTTCGATTGGGTTGGGCCAGGTAACAATCGCCACAGCGCAAAACTACGACCTGTTTGCGGATTTGCTGTCGTGGGAGACGCGACAGAACCTGAGTCACAAGGAGGTGGCCAGCTTGTTAGCCTCGGACGAGATCAACGTTTTTGCTACGGCAAGATACATCCGTATCGTGGCGGATCAGGGAGCGAGTACGGCTCCCTCAGCAATACCCTACACACTCCAGGATTTCCCGGGTTTGGATCTAGGGGCATATTCTGGCCATTCATCTACCTGGTCAGAGGCAAACATCCGGGCGTTAGGATCAGAGTACACGACGCCAATGTGGGACAATGGAGCTCAGGCAGATTCTCCTGGCTGGGGTTACTTTGTGTACGAGTCTTATGAGGACGCTAAAGCAAGTGGAGTATTCCCATGAGTCTCAAAGCTAAAGCGACTCTCATCATGTGCTGTATCGTGTTTTTTTGTAGCAGCTGTCTAGGAATAGATAGTCAACCCGCTGTAAGTAGCACTGAGGAGGTTAATATGATAAAAACGAGTATTGATTCTCTTAACCTGACGCTTGAACTCCCGGAAGGTTTGGTGCGACAACCTACTGAAGGCGCGCCACGGTTTTGCTTCGAGGCAGAACGAATGGCACGTTTCCAGCGGTGTTTCTCGATATTGGCAGTTGAGTCTATGCCAGAGAATATTGCCAACTGGGAGTCGGTCTCCCTTCTTCATAGTGAAGGGGCGTTCTACTATCAGACGGAATGGCTCGAAAACCCTGGCAGTAGCGGCCCCATACATGTTTTGGATGGCTATGTTGTGGTTTACGATCATTATTTCCGAGTCACGGCTCGCGCTTTACAAGAGTCTCGCAATCCTCATGCAACTTGGTGCATACCGATGATCCAGACCCTACGTTACGAAGGCGAATAAGTGGGACCAGGGGATCGTCTTGCCTCCCAACTGCTCGTACTGTGCGGATTTTCCTGGTTGGTGCCCTCTTGGCCCCCCGATGGGCAGTTCTTAGTCTACCATAGCTGTCTGCCGAATTGTGAGAATTGGCGGGGAAATGCCGAAGATTGCAATATCTTCAAGGCGAATGTCGACACCGGAGAGGAAGTACTGTTGGTGGAGGGGGGCTTGAACCCCTATTGGAGATTGGGAACAGAGTAGGCTGACACGACCTGTATCCTGGGGTAGGGATACCTCTGGCGGGGGCAAACGCTCTACGATCTGGTGTTGATGCCGCAGTTGGTGCTTACGAAATAGAGCGACGCCCCCCCCACTCACACTACAGTTTGCGGCGAGGGCCAGTTCGGCTATAATGCGCGCATCTTACCCAGGGGGGAACCGTGACTCAGAACAAGAACATCCGCGTGGATCCGCAAGAACTGCGCGATCTCGGCATCCACTTCCACCACGTCAGCGCCGACATCCAGCAAATCGTCACCGACCTGCGTAACGCCACCGCCGACCTGGACACCGGCGCCTGGACCGGGGCCGAGGCGGGCGCCTGACCGCCCGCTTCGCCGAGTTGGGCGACCTGCCCTACCCCTGCTCCCCATCCGCAGGCAGCGTGAAGCGCGCCGTCGTCTCTTCACTCTCGACGCTCTCCAGCCAAAGGCGACCAACGTGAGCCGCCACCAGCGCCGAGGCGATGGCGAAACCCAATCCGCCGTCGTCAGGTAGATGGCGATCTCGCCGGTCCCGTCCGCGCTCTCCAGTGCGAGTTCCTCCTCGACCACCTCGAGAAGCGGAGGATCGAGGGTATCCTCACCCGACGCAAGCAGCCAGCGCTCGACGCTCCGCCCGGGGTCGGAGAACCGGCGCTCATTACTGCCCTCCTTGACGCAGAGGATACCCTCGAAGGCGCGCAGGTAGGGCGTGTCGTCCTCTCGCCTCACCAGGAAACCACGGAAGCTCAAGTTGGGAGGCACCCTCCGGCAGCGACGCCAAGAGGCCCTCGAGTTCCGCGAGCTGCTCCGTGGTGAGCGTCCACTCGGGATCGGGCCTCCCGCTGAATATATGGAGGGTGACCGTGAGTTCCGAAGAGAGGGAAGCCGCCGGGGGGCTCACGTGGAGCTCATCCGGCCTGGCAGCTGCGGGCGGGCTACATCCTGCCAGCGTACACCAGACCAACAACAGCCACGTAAACATGAATTGCTTCATCACATACCTCCTCTGACAATGTCAGACT
>NPIE01000772.1_pt1 | contig 35519 bp, 28 predicted proteins | sample 8637661 | NCBI WGS metagenome assembly NPIE01 (sample SAMN07420842, study PRJNA396082) | bioreactor metagenome | isolation source: sample BA12 brine-fed electro-methanogenic bioreactor BA | place: Japan: Kochi | collected 2016-12-09 | reverse complement strand
GCCGGAAAATCGCAGCGGCCTCCTTAGTTGCAGAATTTATCAGCTATTTAATTCAAGAGTGATTTTCCCTGTAATTCTTGATCGCTTCGTGGAGAGCGTCGGCCGCCAGGTTGCTGCAGTGCATCTTGTTGGCCGGCAGCCCGTCGAGAGCTTCGGCGACGGCAGCATTGGTCAACTCCATGGCTTCATCCAGGGTTTTGCCAATCGCCATTTCCGTCACCATCGACGAAGTGGCGATGGCGGCGCCGCACCCGAAGGTCTTGAATTTAATGTCCTTGATGACATTATCTTCAACCTTGAGGAAGATCTTCATGATATCGCCGCAGGACGCATTGCCAACTTCACCCACCCCATCGGCATTTTCGATTTCGCCCACGTTGCGGGGATTGCTGAAATGGTCCATGACTTTTTCGGTGTACATATCGACTCTCCTATAGTTTTCTTATTTATTACCGGGATAGAGAGGGCTCATCTCCCGTAATCTTTGAATAATGGGCGGCAGAATTTCGAGGATATAATCGACATCCTCTTCGGTGCTGTCGGGCCCCAGGCTGAAACGGGTACTGGAATGGGCCAGGGCGACATCCACCCCCATGGCGCCCATCACGTGCGAAGGTTCCAGCGACCCCGACGTGCAGGCAGACCCGGAAGAGGCCGCCACGCCCTTCATGTCGAAATTGAGCAGCAGAGATTCACCCTCGATATAGGCAAAACTGACATTAAGGGTGTTGGGCAGCCGCCGTGTGCGGTGGCCGTTAACCTTGACGTCGGGAATCTGATCAAGGATGCCCTGCTCGAGCTTGTCGCGCAGGCGCGCCATGCGCTCGGCATTCTCCTCCAGGTTCTGCCCCACCAACTCACAAGCCATGCCCAGGCCGACAATCCCCGCGACATTATGCGTGCCGGCGCGACGGTTGCGCTCCTGGTGGCCTCCGTGGATCAACGGCGTCATGCGTGTGCCGCGACGGATGTAGATCGCCCCGACCCCTTTGGGGGCGCCGATCTTGTGGCCGGAAAGCACCAGCAGGTCGGCACCGGCTTTCTGCACATCAACGGGAATCTTTCCCACCGCCTGTACCGCGTCGGTATGAAAACGTACCTTGTGCTTGCGCGCAATCCGCCCGATCTCCTCCACCGGGAACAGCGTCCCGGTTTCATTGTTTCCCCACATGGCGGAGATCAGGATGGTTTTCTCGGTGATGGCATCTTCAAGCTGCTTGAGATCGATCATGCCGTCGCCATCGACCGGCAGAAAGGTCACGTCACAGCCGTTTTTCTCGAGAAACTGGCAGGTTTCAAGCACTGCGGGATGCTCAACCGCAGTGGTAATAATATGGTTGCCCTTATCCCGCAGAGCGGTCACCGTGCCTTTCAGGGCCATGTTGTCGCCCTCGCTGCCGCAGGAGGTAAAAACAATCTCTGCAGGAGAGCAGTTGATCAGCCCGGCGACCTGCTCGCGCGCCTTTTCCACCGCGCCGCTCACAGCCCTCCCCGCCCAATGCACACTGGAGGGATTGCCGAACTCTTCACGATAAAAAGGCAATATGGCATCCAGCACTTCCGGCCGCACCGGAGTTGTGGCGTTGTAATCCATGTAGATTTTCTTCACAGTCTTGCTCCTCCGTCTCCTGTTTCGAAATATCAGGTCCGTCATCAGATAACAAGAAAACCGTTCCAACCATCGTGCCCTGTGTTTCCAGCCGAACGTTGCAGTTCAGGCGAAACAGGCAACCCGTTTCAGCGCGCTTCGCGGGATGTCATTCTTTCACGGGCCTCGCGGGTCAGATCCTCCAGGGTAATCGACCCGAGAAAGGTCCGGATCTTCTCTCCGAGCCCCTGCCAGACCGTATGGGTCACACACTGGTCGTCGCAGGCGCAGCGGCCATTTAGCTCCATGCAGGAGACCGGCACAAGAGTTTCTTCGACACTGTCGATAATCTGGTCGACCTGAATCGAATGTGCCGGTCGCGCCAGGACATAGCCGCCCCCGGGGCCACGCACACTCTCGACGATCCGCCCCCGCCGCAACTTGACGAACAGCTGCTCCAGGTAGGTCGAGGAAATATCTTCGCGGGCGGCGATATCCTTGATCGAAGTCGGCGTTCCATCACTGTGCAGGTGCAGGCTCACCATCGCTCGCACTGCGTATTGTGCTTTAGTCGAAAGTCTCATAATGGTTGCACTGCCGCTCAGGCTTCGGCTTTCTTCCGTTTATCGGCGTTCTCAGCCGCCTCCTCGCTCGCGCAGGAGGACCGCACTTCGTTCAGCTGGTCGCTCAGGTCCTTGACCTTGCGCTCAAGGGCCCGGATCTGGTCGAACAGACAGGAGATCGCCTTGGCTTCCGGGTCGGGCAGCTTGTCATGACTCAAATCAAGCTTTTCCTCGACTTTCTTGCCTTCGGAAATCACCATGCGACCCGGAACGCCAACTACGGTACTGTTGGGCGGCACCTCTTTGACGACGACCGAATTAGAGCCGATCTTGCTACCCGAACCCACGGTAAAAGGCCCCAACACCTTTGCGCCGGAACCGATAATGACATTATCCCCCAGAGTGGGATGGCGTTTTTCCTTCGCCCAGGACGTCCCACCAAGGGTCACGCCGTGATAAAGGGTGCAGTTTTCGCCGATTTCGGCGGTTTCGCCGATCACAACTCCCATGCCGTGATCGATAAAAAAACCCTTGCCGATACGGGCTCCCGGATGAATCTCGATGCCGGTCAAAAAGCGGCCGATATGCGAAATAAAGCGGCCGAAGAAATAGAGCTTTCGCGTCCACAGTGCATGAGCCAGCCGATAAAACAGCAAGGCATGAAACCCAGGGTAACAGAAGAGGACCTCGGCCACGCTGCGCACGGCAGGGTCTCGATCGTAAACCGCTTTGATATCCTGCTTGAAGGTGTCGAACATCGTCTCTGATACTCCTTTTTCCGGCTTCCGGGAAAAACCGCCTGCCGCCCCTGTTTTAAGAGGTGCAACAGCTGCGGCCCGCTCCGCTTTCTCATCAATTCAATTCTGCTCTTGTCTATAGCATACCTGAGCAAAACCGTCAATTATTTGCCCGAAAAAAGAAAATTCAAATGTTTCGAGCGTTATTCTCCCATCAATTCAATGGCTGGGGTTTCCGCAGAAAAAGCTGAGTCAGCCGCCTACCACCTTCCCCATGGCTCACATCCAGACGGCCCTGGTGGGCTTCCATGATGGCGCGATAGAGAGCCAGATGCAGATCTCCGTTCTCATCGTCTGCCGATTCTCCATGATCTTCGATAAACACGCCGATGTATTCATTCCCGTCTTCGACCTGCACATAAAGGGTGCTGCCCAGAGGAGCCCGCTCAATAGCATCCTCCAGCAGGCCACAAAGAATCTGCTGAATCCCCGCCGTCTCAAAAAGGGCATAACAGGGGGCGGTGGGCAGGTCCCACTGAAACAGCAATCCTCTGCGCAAAGCAGACGGCCAGGTTTTTTCATACACGCAACGCAACAGGATACCCAGATCGCGCGGAGCAACATCAAGGCAGTGTCGACCTGAAATCAACCGGGACAGATCGAGAATGTTGCACAGCAAACCATTCAATTCTCCGCAATGGGCAATCACCTTTTCAAGATAGTCGCGCTGATCGCAATCCAGCTGACTGAGACAGCTCTCCCGCAGCAATGAACCAAAACCATGGATCGCCGCCACAGGCGCTCGCAGGGCGTGAAGAGCACTCGCTGTGAACTCCTCGCGATGCTGGTTGAAACGACCTCGGTCTCCGGCAACGCCCTCTGTTGCAGGAGCGAGTCCCTGATCCTCAACGACCGAGTCCAGCATCCGGGCAAACAGCATCGCCATCAGCCGACAAAGAAAGAAATCTTCTCCCGAGAGATCCGGCTCCGGCTCATGGAATCGTAAGACCATGGCACCGACAACACGCCCACGGGCAAGAACGGGGACCACTAACAGCGAACGGAACCCGGCGGAGTCAAGCCGCTTAACAACCGGCGCCATCAGCGGCGAAGTTCGAACATCGGAAACCACCAGCGGCGAGCCCGTCCTGGAGACCTCGATCAATTCGGGGTAATCGGCCAGGTCGAGGGACCATTGGGCCGACGGCGGCGCGTCGCTTGAAGCAACGACATGAGCGGATTGACGCTCCTCCTCCAGCAACGCAATCGAACAACGCCCCAGATTCTTGAAACGGCTCAATTCGCTGAGAATCTCCTGCAAAGCAAAGCGAGCCTGCTTCATATTTTCAAGGCACCGATTATCGCGAGAGAAGTCCTGACAGAGAAAGCGCCGGCGCATGATTGCGGCTCTCAATCTTGCCGCGAACTCATCAGGCGAAATTGAGCGGGGCAGATAGTCATCAACACAGAGGGAAAAGGGGTCCAGATTGGAGGAGTCGGATGGCAGGGGGTCGGAGGCAATAAGAACCAGGGCGCTGCCATGCAGATGGTCCAGGGAACGCAGATGCGTCACAAGACCGGCAGGGTCGGAGCCCATCAGAGAAAAATCGAGCAGAACACAATCTGGGTCGCCTTTCCGAATTGCATCCGGCAACCCATCCAGGCATGCAGCAACCCGAACCCTGAATCCCTGTTGCCTGAGAATTTCAGAGACAGGTGGATCCCCTTCGTCTGCCCCGACGACGATAACAGATGTGCTGTCCATAGCACCCTCCCCTAATTTCATCAATCGCAACAAAATACAAACAAGATCAATCCATTTCCGTTTGAACCGGAATTAAAAATAAACAAAAATCAATAAGGGAATAACTAAAGCAAGAAACATGCACAGTCGCCGCAACCACCTTTGCCGAGCGAATAAACAGAGTCTCCAGACTTCCGCAACCCATTAACTTCACAACAGGATCACCAGATTTTCCGTCAATCTAATTTTTTGAAACTGTTCTCAAACATCAAACCATTTCGCTGACTGGTGCGTCAAATCACGCAGAAAAGCGTTCTCACTGCGTGTAATCACCATGCCAACCCTAAAAAACGGCACCCTCCCCTCTGCGCCTATAATGAAAAAAACCCTCTCCGTCGGAAAGGGTTATCTGCTTTGTCGATTTTTGGAGCCATGAATTAAATTGCATGGCATCTAACACAGGGGCTGCTCAGCGACTGCGATTCATCTCATCAATCAGTTTCTGAGCCTGCGGAAGATCTTCTTCCGCCACCAGGATTTCCGAAGGGCCGTCACCGTTGTTCGATCTGAGGAAATACTCGATGCCGTTTTGGCGCAACAAACTCTCAATTTCTGCCTGTTCAGCGGCATCACCGGGATCGTAGAATTGAACCATGCCTGAAACCTCCTTTCTTCTGATGATCTTTCTCAGAAAAAGATTAGCAGGATTCACAGAAAAATCGAATGACACCCAGGATCAGTAAGTTTTACAAAAAGAGCCGATAGGCCGGATTGTTCGTTTCCTGCTCAAAACGGTAGCCCAGCTGCTTGAGAAATCTCTGGAAATCGGTTTCCTGCGTCTCTGGGATTTCAAGACCGATCAGAACCCGGCCGAAATCACCCCCCTGTGTCCGGTAATGGAACAGGGAGATATTCCAGGTCGCCCCCATGGCTTCCAGAAATTTCCCCAGCGCTCCGGGGCGTTCCGGAAACCAGAATCGATACAGCACCTCACGGCCGGTTTCGGGGGCGCGCCCTCCAACCATGTAGCGGACATGGGTTTTGGCAAGCTCGTTGTCGGTCAGGTCAAGATTTTCGAAACCGGCAGCGCGTAAACGGCAGCCGAAACTGTGACGTTCCTCCTCGTCTCGAATGGCAATGCCTACAAAGATGTGCGCCGCATCTCGTCCGGAGAGGCGATAATTGAATTCGGTGATATTGCGCCCCTCCACATGCTCCTGGCAAAACCGTTTGAGGGCGCCAGGCTCTTCGGGAATGGTGACGGCAAACAACGCCTCCTGCTTTTCCCCCACCAGGGTCCGTTCAGCCACATACCGCAAGCGATCGAAATTCATGTTGGCGCCGGAGTTGACCGCCACCAGGGTCCGGCCCGAGAGCTTTTCACGCCGCGCGTATTTTTTCAGTCCGGCCAGGGCTAGAGCCCCCGCCGGTTCAACAATGGAACGGGTGGTCTGGTAGACACTCTTGATGGCGCTGCACAACTCATCGGTGTCGACACGGATAATCTCATCGACGTAGCGCCGACAGAGATCAAAGGTCTGCTTGCCGACCTCGCGCACCGCGACCCCGTCAGCGAAAATTCCGACCGAATCGAGTTTCACGCGTCGACCGGCCTCCAGCGAACGTGCCATGGCATCGCTGTCCGCCGGCTCGACACCAATAATTTTCACATCGGGGCGCAGAGCCTTGAGAAACACCGCCATGCCGCCGATAAGCCCGCCACCGCCTACCGGAACGAACACGGCATCGACGCGACCGGCGCTCTGCCGCAGTATTTCATCGGCGACAGTCCCCTGGCCGGCAATAACAAGTTCGTCATCAAAGGGATGAATGAACGTCATGCCCGACTTTTCGATCAGCTCGGCGCAACGGTCAGCCGCCTCCGAATAATTGTCGCCATGCAGAACGATATCGGCCCCCATGGCTGCGACGGCGTCAACCTTGATTCTCGGCGTGGTGGCGGGCATGACGATGGTCGCCCTGATGCCCAATTGGCGCGCTGAAAAAGCCACCCCCTGGGCATGATTGCCGGCCGAAGCGGCGATCACCCCGGCGGCGCGCTGCTCCTCGGGAAGGTTGGCGATCTTGTTGTAGGCGCCGCGCAACTTAAAGGAGAATACCGGCTGCAGATCCTCGCGTTTGAGCAGAATCCGGTTGCCGAGGCTGTGTGAAAGACCGGGCGCCTCCTCAAGGGGTGTCTCGATCGCCGCTTCATAAACACGGGAAGTCAGAATCAATTTGACGAAACGCTGCATTTGTGAGTGCTCCATGGGAAAAACAAAAAGGCTTCTTCACCTGCGTAAATACCGAGAGAAATAAGGGAATAACACGAACCATGCTTTTTTGTCACGTGCGGGTGTTTTCCTGCTGCGTCTCGAGTACCGCGCTCCCCCTCCCGCCCTCCCCCCGCTGGGGGGAGGTGATAATCTTCGGTCGGGTTCTGTATCAGGGAAACTAGCTGTCGACAAATCTGTATACAGTATTCTATAATGACGCGCGCCGGAGGTTACGTGGTCGCCCGTCCCGTGGGCGGGCGCGACTTTAATACCCATGAGCAAAGGAGAGAAGACATGCCTGAATTTGTGTACCAGGAACCTTTCCCACTGAGTCAGGATCAGACCAAGTACTACAAGATCCCCGATTCCGAAAAGTACGTATCGGTCGCCGAATTTGACGGCAAGCCGGTTCTCAAAGTCGACCCTGAGGCCCTGACGGTGCTTACCAACCAGGCCATGAAGGATGTCTCTTTTCTGCTGCGTCCCGAGCACAACGAGCAGGTTGCCAAGATCCTCACCGACCCGGAGGCCTCCCCCAACGACCGCGGCGTCGCCATGGCGTTTCTGCGCAACGCCGAAATTTCTGCCAATTTCGAGCTGCCCCTGTGCCAGGATACCGGCACCGCGACCATTGTCGGCAAAAAAGGCCAGCAGGTCTGGACCGGCGTCAAGGATGAAGAATACCTCTCCAAAGGGGTTTACAAGACCTACACAGAAGAGAACCTGCGCTACTCCCAGACCGTCGCTCTGGATATGTACAAAGAAAAAAATACCGGCACCAATCTGCCGGCCCAGATCGATGTCATGGCCACCGACGGAGACGCCTACAAGTTCCTTTTCATCGCCAAAGGCGGTGGCAGCGCCAACAAAACCATGCTCTACCAGGAAACTAAAGCGCTGCTGACCCCCGACAAGCTGTATAATTTTCTCGTTGAAAAAATGAAGACTCTGGGCACCGCAGCCTGCCCCCCCTATCATATTGCTTTCGTTGTGGGCGGCACCAGCGCCGACGCCGTTATGAAGACGGTGAAACTCGCCACCGCCAAAGAACTCGACAACCTGCCGACCGAAGGCAACGAGCACGGCCAGGCCTTCCGCGACATCGAGCTTGAGGACCGCCTGCTTAAAGCGGCTCAGGATCTAGGCATCGGCGCCCAGTTCGGCGGCAAGTACTTCGCACATGATGTGCGTGTCATCCGCCTGCCCCGCCACGGCGCATCCTGCCCCGTCGGGATGGCTGTTTCCTGCTCGGCCGACCGCAACATCAAGGCCAAAATCACCAAGGACGGGCTTTTCGTTGAAGAGATGGACCGCAATCCCGGCCGCTTCATCCCCGAAAAGTATCGCGGCAAGCACGCTCACGGCACCAAGATCGACCTCAATCGCCCGATGAAGGAGATCCTGGCGGATCTCTCCAAGCTCAAGGTCGGCGATCCGCTGCTGCTCGACGGCACTATCGTGGTCGGCCGCGACATTGCCCATTCCAAATTCAAGGAGATTCTCGATTCCGGCAAGCCGTTGCCCGAATACCTGAAGAATCACCCGATTTACTATGCCGGACCGGCCAAAACCCCCGAGGGCAAACCTTCAGGGTCCTTCGGTCCCACCACCGCCGGCCGCATGGACAGCTATGTCGAGCTTCTGCAGGCCAACGGCGGTTCGATGGTCATGATCGCCAAGGGCAACCGCAGCCAGCAGGTCACCGATGCCTGCAAGACGCACGGCGGCTTCTACCTCGGCTCCATCGGCGGCCCCGCTGCGGTGCTGGCGGAAGAGAACATCAAGAAGGTCGAGTGCATCGACTTCCCTGAACTCGGCATGGAAGCGGTCTGGAAGATCGAAGTGGAAGACTTCCCCGCATTCATCCTGGTGGATGACAAGGGCAACGACTTCTTCAAGCAGCTTGGTCTTTAATCCCGTCTCTTGAAGACACAAAGCCCCGGGGCATCAAGCTCCGGGGCTTTTTTTTAAACCTCGAACACAGCAGAGGGAATAACCGGTGTCCGATCATCCTGTGACAAGGTCTGAAATCTCTTCTCTAAATGAAAAATTCATGCGCCGCGCCATCGCGTTGAGCAGTCAGGGAGTAGAGGCTGGGGATGGCGGGCCTTTCGGCGCCGTGGTTGTCAAGGACGGAATCATCGTTGGAGAAGGATGGAATCGCGTCATCGCCACCAACGACCCCACCGCCCACGGCGAAATCGTCGCCATTCGCGACGCCTGCAGCCGACTCAACACCTTTGAGTTGGACGGCTGCGACATCTACACCACCGGCGAACCCTGCCCCATGTGTTTGACCGCCATCTACTGGGCGCGCATGCGGCGCATATTCTTCGGATTCACCATTGAAGATGCAGAAAAGATAGGCTTTGACGACAACTGCTTTTACCGGGAGATTAACAAGAGCAGGCAGGATAGAAGCATCCAGGCCATTCAACTTCTGAAAGACGAGGCCATGCAGGTGGCCCGGCGCTACCTGCAAATGCCTGATCGCACTTTATACTGAGATTCCGCCAACGTCATTATTCAGCCGACATGCTCGCCGGAAACCCAGGGCACGGCAGTCCCTGTTGAACAGCTACCCGACAACAACCCTTCCCAGAACCCGGCTGACCTCGTTGAAATCCACCGGTTTGCTGAGATAATCGTCCATGCCCGCCGCCAGAAAAGCCTCTCGATCCCCCTTCATGGCATGAGCGGTCAGGGCGATAATGGGCACTTCTCTTTTGTCATCATCACGGGCACGGATAGCGCGCGCCGTCTCGAGGCCGTCCATCTCCGGCATCTGGATATCCATCAGGATCACGTCGAAGGCATTTTCATCCAGAGCCCGCAGACAATGATGACCGTCCGTCACCGCTACCACATGATGGCCCTGTTTTGTCAGCAGCCGCTCGATGATCATGCGGTTGACGCGCTCATCCTCGGCCACCAGGATATTCAATGAGCCGAGAAGCGCACTCTCCCGGGAGTCACCCTCGGCCTCGGTACGGCAATCCTCTGCATCCGCAACAGCCAACGGCAGAGTAAAGCAGACCCGGGTCCCACGGCCCGGTTCGCTCTCAATATCAATACGCCCGCCCATCAGATCCACCAGGCGGCGCACGATCCCCAATCCCAGCCCAGAGCCACCGTATTTACGGGCATGGGTGCCGTCAACCTGGGTAAAAGGCTCGAAAAGACCCACCAGCTTGTCGGCCGGGATTCCGATGCCGGTATCACTGACCTCAAAAGCCAGGGTGGCCTGCTGCGGTTCACCCTGCTCTACAGATTGAATCCGGGCGGCAACCCTGATTTCCCCCTGTTCGGTGAACTTGACGGCGTTGCCGACCAGATTGAATAGGATCTGGCGCAACCGACCTTCATCGCTGACCACCCAGGGCAGTTCCGGATCGACATCACAACGCAATGCAATATTTTTCGCCTCGGCATTGGCCTGAAAGATACCCGTCACCTCGCGTACGACCCGCGCAGGATCAAAGCTCTCGCGCTCCAGGTCCATCTTGCCCGCCTCGATGCGGGACAGATCGAGGATGTCGTTGAGCACCCCCATAAGGCGCTGCCCGGAGCCAAGCGCCGTCTCGACATATTCGGACTGTTCCGGCTGCAACGGGGTGTTTTCCAGATGCTGCAGCATGCCGAGAAGACCATTGAGGGGGGTGCGGATTTCATGGCTCATGTTAGCCAGAAATTCGCTCTTGGCCCTCGTTGCCTGCTCTGCCGCGACCTTGGCCGCCAGCAGTTGCTCCTGTGCCTGTCTGCGTTCGGCGATTTCGGCGCGCAGTTCCCCCGTACTCTGCCTGACTGTAATTCGCAGCGTCCTCGTCCAGATGAAAGCCGCGACCAGCAGCAGCAATGCCGGGACAACCACCCACAAAAGGGGTCTTATCACATCTGAGAACTCAGCTCTGCGTTCTTCATACGGGCCAAGCCATTTAGCATAGATACGCCGGTATTCACCGGTTGCCTTGAGATTTGCGAGCCCTTCGGAAAAACGGCTCAGCAGCCAGTCGTTGCCATTTAGCACACCGTAGCAATATTCAGGTGCGCGCACAGTGCGTTCGGAGACCCTCAGATTCTGCCAGTCATACTGAGAGATTATGTAACGCGCAGGAGTTTTGGCGACCAGGGCACAATCATAGTTCCCGGCGGCCAGCTCTCTCAGCGCCTCTTCCGGCGATTCAACGGCAATGATCTGCCCCTCTCTTTCCAGGGTAAGGAGCACCTGGTGCATAATATCGTTTTTCTGCACCACCACCGAAAGGTCTGACAAATCTTTTAAATTATGGGGCATCCGCGATCCCTCTCGAACCACGAAAGTATAACCGATGACCGCATGTGCAGGGGAGAAATCTAAAGTTCCATCCCTTTCTGAAGAATAAAAAACCCCCTGCAGGACATCGATTCTGTTTTCCTGCAGATCGTTCCAGGCCTGCGTCCAGGGTTTTAGCTCAATACTGACGTCCAGCCCCATCTCCCGTGCAATGGCACGGGTGAGTTCAACATTATAGCCGGCAGGGCGTCCGTTCCCGTCGAGATATTCGAAAGGCGGAAAATCACTGTCGCCCCCAACCACTATGCGGCTTCGCTGCCGCACCCGCTCTTCGATCGGGCCGAACCATTCGGCATGCAGTCGTCGGTAAGTGCCATCGGCAATCACCAGGGCCAGTCCCTCGTTAAGGATGCTCAAAAGTTCCTTGTTGCCTTCGCGCACCGCAAAACTGAAGGCCTGGGTGAAATCTTTCATGGGACCGCCGGCCAGTTTGAGGTTGTCGGCCCCAATCTGGTTGATCAACTGCAGAGCGACCAGTCGCTGGGTTACAACGGCATCATGCTGCCCTTGCGCTAGCTCACGCAAAGCGACCTCAAAGCTTTCCCGCGTGACGATATCGACGCCAGTAGTGGCGCGACGCAAAAACTCCTCGGCATTATCGCCCTTCATGACGGCAACCTGCCGGCCGACCAGGTCATCAACCGATTTAACGCCCTCTTCATCCTGACGCACCACGATCGTGCCGTGCATGGTGAGATAGGGGAAAGTAAAATCGAAGATGTCCTCCCGTTCGGGAGTCCGCCCCACCAGGGGCAGGACCTGCACCTGACCGTCAGCTAAAGACTGCCTGACCTCGCTCCAGGGCCCGACCAGGTCGAATTGAGCCTGGTAGTCCATCGCAGCCAGAGCGGCACGCAGGAGTTGAATGGAGAAGCCATCGGGGCGGCCGGCTGAATCGAGAACACAGAAAGGCGGGTAGTCGAACTCCGTTGCAGACAATATCACCTTCGAGTCACCCGGAGATGATCCGTTTTCTTCCGCAGCGGTAGAAGGCATTGCAATAAAAAGCGCCACGCCCGCCATCACCATCACCGCCGCGACCCTCAACATCCCGACCGCCCGCATAGATTGCATGTGTATTTGTTTCAGCATTCAATTGTCCCGCATATATTAATCATGATTGACTTTGCCCTTTTCCGAGCGCGCTTCAGCCGTCACCCGCGCCAGAACCTGCTGTATCTCTTTGAAATCCACCGGCTTGCTCAGATAGGCATTCATCCCCGCCTCCAGAAAGTTTTCTCGATCTCCCTTCATGGCGTGGGCCGTTAAAGCTACGATAGGCGTGTCGCGGCGAGCGTCGGTCCTCCCTCTGATGTGACGGGCCACCTCGACTCCATCCATCTCCGGCATCTGAATGTCCATCAAGACCACATCGAAAGGGCGCTCCTCCAGCATTTCCAGGCAGGCCCGCCCGTTGGGCACACTGACCACACGGTGCCCCTGAGCAGCCAGGAAGCGTTCGAGAACCAGGCGATTGATGCGATCATCCTCAGCCACGAGCACATCAAAAAGCCTGTTATTTGAAGTTTCTTCCGAAGATTCTGTCGCCGCATAACCTGTTTTCTTCTCGAGAATATCCAGCTCACCAGCACGGTTGACGTGGCAGGTGAAGGTGACCCGGGTGCCTTGGCCGACCGCACTTTCGATGCAGACCCGGCCGCCCATCAGCTCGACGAGCCTCTGCACAATCGCCAGGCCCAGCCCCGAACCGCCGTATTTGCGGGTGTGGCTGCCGTCGGCCTGGGTGAAGGGGGTAAACAGCTCCTGGATTTTAGAGTCCTCAATACCGATTCCGGTATCCCTGACGGAAAAACGCAGAACAAGTGAATCCTGAGGTTGAGAAGAGGGTGCAACCTTTGTGCAAATTTCAACCTCGCCCTTCGCGGTAAATTTGACGGCATTGCCCACCAGGTTGAAAAGCACCTGCCGCAAACGCCCTTCGTCACCGACCACAAGAGGCACTTCAGGGTCGATTGTCCAGGTCAGATCAACCTGCTTTTCGCGGGCTCCAGCCTGAAAAATGCTGACAACTTCCTCGACCGTAGCCGCTGGATCGAAACACTCCCGCTCCAGCTGCAACCGCCCCGCCTCAATGCGTGACAGGTCGAGAATATCGTTAAGAATGCCCAGCAGGCGCTGCCCGGACCCCAGGGCGGTCTCGACGCACTCGGTCTGCTCCGGATTCAACCCCTGGCTGCGCAGATGCTGCAGAACCCCGAACAGTCCGTTGAGGGGGGTGCGGATTTCATGGCTCATGTTGGCGAGAAACTCGCTTTTGGCGCGGGTGGCCTGTTCAGCCGCAGCCTTGGCTGCACGCAGCTCCTGCTCATCACGGATGCGTTCGGAAATGTCGCGCAGCAACACCTGCACCGCGGGTCGGCCATGCCAGGTGACGCCGCCGGCGGATACCTCCACATCAATAATGGAACCGTCAAAACATTGCCAGCGCTGATGATCCGGAGGACTCTTTATTTTAAACTTCAGGACGCGCGCGATGCGCTCCCGAACCCGGTCATGCAACTCTTGATCGATGAAATCAAAAGGGGTGCGGCCAATGATCGATTCCATATCCGGAGCACCGAGAAGTTCGCGCGCCGCCGCATTGGCATAGACAAACCGCCCTCCGGCATTGACAAGAATCGCATCGGGAGACAGATCCGCCAGGGTGCGATAACGCTCCTCGCTCTCCTTTAAATCTTCCTGGGCCTGACGGCGGGCGCTGATTTCGCGCAGAGTCGCGATGAGGACCGCTTTGCCCTGCAGTTCCGCTCGCCGCATGTTGATTTCACTCCAGAACAGGGAACCGTCGCTGCGGCGAGATCGCCACTCAAAGCGCACGGACTGCCCTTCTGAGGCCCGTCTTATCAACGCGGCTGCATCCTGCTGAGTATATGGCGGCTGATTCTCACTGAGGTCGCCCACTGTCATTTCACGCAAGCGCTCGGACGGATAACCGAACATTTCCTCGGTTCGAGCATTGACGTCGAGAATCGCTCCCGTGTCAATATCATGCAGAAAAATCGCATCGTCAACGCCATCGAAAATGGCGCGAAAACGGACTTCACTTTCGCGCGAAGTCCGTGCAGCCTTTTGCTGCTCGGCGAGAGCGCGATAGACCATCACATAAAAAAGCCCTGCCGTGAAAAGGATGAAAAACCAGCCTTTAATCGTCTGTAAACGAGCTAGATGGCGTGTATCGACAGCAATCAGCGTAAGGAGTTGATCGGAAAAAAGAATCCAGAGCAGGCCAAAAAGGGCGTAAAGACTCGCTGCCTTGAGGGCTTGCGAACGGATTGATGCAGCGGATGTCTTGGACATGTCGCTCCCCAAAACTGGAAGAAAAAAATTATCGGGAAATATACACGATAATATTATGTTTATTAAGCATTTTTTGCGCCAAAGACGACATAAACGCTCCGAAATAAGCGATCTTGCTCCTGAAACAAGTCGGGGTATACTTGGCACAGACCTCTTTCAGATCTCAATTAAGGAGTTGCAACATGAAAGTCTGGCCCGGCCATCCCTATCCCCTCGGCGCCACTTACGACGGCTCCGGAACCAACTTTTCCCTGTTTTCGGAAATTGCCGAACGTGTCGAACTGTGCCTTTTCGACCCGGCGGATAACGAAACCCGTATCGAACTTCCGGAAGTGACCGGATACTGCTGGCACGGCTATCTTCCGGAGGTCGAACCGGGGCAGCGCTATGGATTCCGCGTCCATGGCCCATGGAAGCCGGAGGAAGGGCACCGCTGCAATCCGGCCAAGCTGTTGCTCGACCCCTACGCCAAGGCCATAGAAGGAACGATCGAATGGGATGAGGCGGTGTTCCCCTACCAGTTCGAGGAAGGACCCGATACTCCGAACGATCTGGACAGCGCGCCCTATGTCATGCGCAGCGTCGTCCACCAGCCGCATTTCGACTGGAACGGCGATCGCCGCCTGCAGATTCCCTGGCATGAATCCGTCATCTATGAAACGCATGTCAAAGGATTGACCGCGAGTCATCCCGACATTCCGGAGGATATCCGCGGCACCTACGCCGGCCTTGCCCATCCGGTGGCAGTGGACTATCTTAAAAACCTCGGCGTCACGGCAGTGGAGCTGCTGCCGGTTCACCATTTCATTCACGATAAGCATCTGGTCGACAAGGGATTGCGCAATTACTGGGGGTACAATTCCATCGGATATTTCGCGCCCCATAACGAATATGCCGCCGATAAGCGCCCCGGCGGCGTAGTGGCTGAGTTCAAGAAAATGGTGCGCGCCCTTCATCAGGCCGGTATCGAAGTGATCCTCGACGTGGTCTACAACCATACCTGCGAGGGCAACCACCTTGGACCGATGCTGTGCTTCAAGGGGATCGACAATGCCTACTATTACCGCACCATGGCCGATGATCCACGCTATTACATGGACTACACCGGTACCGGCAACAGTCTGAACATGCGCCACCCCCATGTGCTGCAGCTGCTGATGGATTCGCTGCGCTACTGGATTCTGGAGATGCACGTCGACGGCTTCCGCTTCGACCTGGCCTCCACCCTGGCGCGGGAGCTGCACGACGTGGACAAGCTGTCCGCATTTTTCGACCTGATTCAGCAGGATCCAGTTATCAGCCAGGTGAAGCTGATCGCCGAGCCCTGGGATGTCGGCGAAGGCGGCTACCAGGTCGGCAATTTCCCCCCGGTGTGGAGTGAATGGAACGGCCGCTACCGCGACTGCGTGCGCGACTTCTGGCCTGGGCGCGACGAAACCCTGGGAGAGTTCGCCGCACGCTTCACGGGAAGCTCGGACCTTTACGAAAACACCAGTCGCCTGCCTTTCGCCTCCGTTAATTTCATCACCGCGCACGACGGTTTCACGTTGCGCGACCTGGTGTCCTACAATGAAAAACACAATGACGCCAACGGCGAGGACAGTCAGGACGGCAACAATGACAACCGCTCCTGGAACTGCGGCGCCGAAGGTCCCACCGATGATCCCGAAATTCAACAGCTGCGCGCACGCCAGCAACGCAATTTTCTCGCCACCCTGCTGCTGTCGCAGGGGGTGCCGATGCTGCTGGGGGGCGATGAGATGGGTCGCACCCAGCAAGGCAACAACAACGCTTACTGCCAGGACAATGAGATCTCCTGGTACGATTGGGACCAGATCGACGAAGACCTGCTTCAATTCTGCCGGGATCTGATCTCCTTTCGCGCCAACCACCCGGTGTTCCAGCGGCGGCGCTGGTTCCAGGGGCGGGAGATTCACGGCGCCGAAGTTACCGACATCGCCTGGTTCACCCTTGAGGGCGAGCAGATGGATGAAGAAAACTGGGGCGAAGGCTATGCCAAGACTTTGGGAGTCTATCTCAACGGCAAAGCCATCCCCAACCCGAACCCCAAAGGAGAGCCGGTCACAGATGACAGCTTCTACCTGGTCTTCAACGCCCATCACGAATCCCTGGAATTTATCCTGCCCGCACAATCCTGGGGGCGGAACTGGGTGATTGAATTCGACACCTGCGACGGCTGCCATGAAACATCCCAACCCTTCGAGGCTGGGAAAACGATTAAAGTCGACGCACGCTCCTTGACGGTGCTGCGCTGCACCGACGAGGACTGATCGTATGAGTTGGCTGTCTGAACGGTGGGAAGAACTGATATCGCGAGTGCGAGGTGAGCAGTCTGGATCCGCAAGGGCTGATCTCATGGACTGGCTTTCCGAACGCCGGAATGAATTGATATCGCGGCTGCGGGGTGAGCCCTCCACATCCATGGAAACGCATGAGAACCTGGTCGCGATTTCCGCCCTTCCGGCGCGTGAGGATCTCATGCAGCGCCTCGATGCACCACCGGATAAAATCCGGCCTTATTTTCTTCCCGAACCGATCGCCGGCAACGGTCTTCTGATCGGAAGGGAAGCACAGCTTCAGCAACTTGAAGAAGCCCTGGGGCAATGGCTTGAAGGGCACCCCTGCAGCCTCGTTCTGGTCGGTCCGCAGGGGTGTGGGAAAACCAGCCTGGTCAACTGCTTCCTGCAGAAGATCGGTGGTGAATTCGAAATCGTACGTGGGCGCATCGACCGACGCCTCGAATCGCAGCAGGACGTTCTGGATTTCCTGTCCGATCTGTTCGGTTTTGAGGATCACGTCGAAGATACACCGGGTTTGATCAGTCGCATCCAGGATTTGCCTCCGGGACTGATCATTCTCGACGGCGGCCACAACCTGCTGCTGCGCATCATCGGCGGACGGCAGGCCGCTGAAACCTTCTTCTATATCCTGCTCGCTACCAGGCGCCGCCATCTCTGGCTGCTGACCTGCAGGCGCTGGCCCTGGCAGAATCTGAGCCGCCATGTGCATGCCGACACCTACTTCACCCACAAAATCCCCCTCGACGCCCCGGACGAGGCCCAGCAGCGAGAGGCTCTCGAACGTCGTGCCGAACGGGCAGGCCTTGAGCTTCACTTCGCGGAAACGGAGCGGGAGGTGGAATCGGAAGATGCCAGTGAAAAGCATCGGGAAGAGATTGCGGAAGACTTTTATCGCGACCTCTTTAACGCCAGCGGCGGTAATTTGCGTGCCGCCCTGTATTTCTGGCTGCTCGGCAGTCAATTCGAGGACAGAGGCAAACGCGTCGTGCTTCACCCGCCTGGCCAGCTCGATACCCGTTTTATCCGTGATCTTAAACGGGATCACCTGTTGAGCCTGGCGGAAATTGCCGGCCACGGCATGCTCTCACCCCGGGAGCATCAGCGTATCTTCCGGGTCGATGCCCTGACAAGCCGTCTCGTCTTTACCCTGCTGCACCAGCTGCGGCTGATCGAACCGATCTGCGAAGGCGCTCCTGACGACGATACGCCCTACAGCCTTGATTCAGTCACCCAGCACGCGGTCACCGCCATGCTTGATCAAATGCATTTCCTCTACTAAGTCCCTGGGAGGTTTCGTGGATAAGGAAGTCATCAAATCTCTGCTGGAAGTTCTCAATTTTGAGACAATCGCTCTTTCCATGGTGCTTCTACTGTTCACCTGGTTGGTGCTTTACGGCGTCAAGCGTCTGTCCCATCTTCTGGCCGAAAAATTCCCGCGCCGACGGCTGTTGATTTCGAGCATCTTCCCGGTCTTCCGTCTTCTGGCCTGGGTGCATGTCGTCGCTTTCATCATCATGAAAATCCTGCGGCCACCCGGCGAAACCATCATGCTGGTGGCCGGGGCAACCGGTGTTGCCATCGGTTTCGGCGCCCAGGATCTGATCAAAAATGTCCTGGCAGGCATCCTGATTCTGTTCGAACGCCCTTTCCGGGTGGGCGACATGATCAAGGTCGAAAGTTATTACGGTGAAGTCACCAATGTCGGCCTGCGTGCCAGCCGCCTGCACACCTTCGACGACAGCATCGTCACCCTGCCCAACTCGATGCTGCTCAACAACGGCGTCTCCAATTCCAACACCGGCTCCCTGCACGAATTGGTCGAAGTTAAATTTACCCTGCCGGCAACAGTCGATGCCGGGGAAGTCAAGGCCGTGGCTCGCGAAGCAGCTTTGTGCTCACCCTATGTCCATCGCGGACAAACGGTTAATGTTCTGGTGGAAGATGAATTCGAGCGCGCATTTCTGACGGTGTTCACCATTCAGGCCTACACCATCGACGTGCGCTTTGAACGGCTGATGGCCAGTGATCTGACGGAACGGGTCAAAGAGGAAATCAATAAACGCGGATTACTTGGGCAGGAACCTGTGGCTGAGGCGCTGAGCAGTTGAGAATTCTTCGCTCCAGGGAACGCTGGTAGCATAGGGGGAGGTGAGTGGTTTTAAGGGGACGCTGGTAACTTATGTAACTTTTCCCCCATACCCAATTGCCCATATCTTCCGAATCGCGTTGATGACTGCAACGTACGTGCGGCCGCTCATTCTTCCCAACTCCATCAACGCCGCCTCGACTTCTTTATGCGCGCGTTAGAAAAATTGCGCTCGGCGACACTCCCCCGTCTGCTGCGACCCGCGGCAGGGTCATCGTGGACAAAAACGAACCGATCGGTCTTCCCATGAAAGATCTTGCACATCTCGATGCCTCGAGCCATGACGCGATGGGTTAAACCCGGAGCATGGATTCTTGGCTGACGTGGCATGGCTCCCTCCTGATTACATAAAAAACACAAAAAGTTACAAAAGTTACCAGCGTCCCTTGGTATGGAGATAGTCGCTGCGGTCGAATTCCCCGGTGGCGCGTTTGAGGTTGTCTTCCCAATACCCGGCGACTGGCTGCAACAGCCTCCTACCGATCCGCCTCCCACATCTTGTTGAGTTCCTTCGTTTCGGAATCGTACTTATAAACAATAATGCCGCCTCCATACTGCTGGCCCATGACCAGAATGCCCGCTTCGGGTGCGGTGTCCATGGCGGCGTTGCGATGGTAGTCGCGCACAGCGGGCAGGGGGTCGCGGCCCAGGTAGAGGTATTTCAGCGGCAGGGGGCTGTTGATGTGGTAGAGCACGGCGTAGGGAGAATTGGTGAGAAAGCAAAGGTAATGCTCGGCATCAATAAAGCGAATGGTTAGAATCGCCTCATTGGAGTTGAGGTCGGGGGGCGTTGGTATCAGACCTGTTTTATCGTACCACTTGTCAGGATTGTCACTTGTGTCCTTTGTCCAGATTCCATGGAAAAGACTGGCTAGGCGATGGACTTCTGCACCGGTGTCGGTGCGCCAGGCAAAACCAAGCCCATTCTCGCAGCCGCCGACCACAAATTTGCCATCAGGGCTCAATGTGGCTGTGGTTTTGACGGAGTTTCCGGGGAATTTGAAAAGTGGGTGCTCGGACGGCAATTCCCACAGAACCACACCGGCGTAATTACTGAAAATCTGCTCGGGGTTGACTGGTGGAGTCTCCTGGATTGGCTTCTTGTCGCGCGTATCAAGACCGCTTCCAGCAGACAATAAATATCGCGCATCGGGTGACAAGGTGAGATTGATTAGCTTGCCGGTGCCGAGAAAACTCGGCGAATTGCCGTCTTGCTTGATGGGCTGCAAGTCTTCGCCATGTCCAAAAAAGATATTCCAGGTGGCGTCACTGGCAACATATCTGCCGAGATCGGCACTTAAGACATGTCCATAAGTGGGAAAATGCTTGAAAGTTTCGACGATTTTTCCGTCGAGGTTTTGGACGTAAACCACATCGTCCAAATCCTGCCAGACAATGATCTCGCGCCCTTTGACGAAATAGGCACTGTAGATATTGCTATTGTCCGCCAAAACTTGCTTGGTGCGATTTTCAATATCCCAGAGTATCAAACGGTTGTCCTGATGTGAACTCACGGCATACCTGCCGTCCGCCGAAACGCTCACGACCATGAGAATTGAAGGAGCCGCCTGGGTGGCTTGCCCATCTGAGCGGCAGCCCGCCAGAAGCAGGAGCGAAAAAATAGCGATTAAGGCTGCGAAACGCTTCATCGGTAGGCTCCAAACCCTGTAGAATCAAGAAGCAATGCCATAATCCGGTCCTGATAAACCTTCGCAAACAGCAAGTCGCTTGGAATCCTCATCCCCGAATGACTGAACAGCCAGAGGTTTTGGTTGACCAAGGCGAGCTTGCCCTCGTCTCGCATACGCCGAACAAACAAATCATTCTCAATCTCTGGCCCCTCATACCCCATGGCAGGGCGCGGCTTTTTGTTCTCGTACTCGGTCCGGGCCAGCGCCCGAAAGGTTTTCATTGAGTCGACGGCCATCTCCCGGGTGATGCGCTGACCATAGAACATAGCGCCGAGGCCCGGCAACGCGTATTCGTACCGCCTGGGCAGAAGATGGTCGGTGAACAGGCCGTTGCCGTCCCGGGCGATTTCTTCCTGAAGTGCCTGTTCGATCCTTGGTAGATTGTCCTGGATCCAGTTGCTCGCTTTTTGTACCGGGGCGCGCGTCGGCGAGGAAATCACCTCCGTGCCCGGCGCACCCGCAATGGTCGCAACATTGTAAATGCCCCCCATTTTTCCGCTCAGAGCTTCCCGCCACTCCCCCGCCGCAAGATCTTCTTGGAAAGATTGATCGTCGGCATGGGGCCCAAGTATATTGTCGCGGTTGGAATGGAGCACGACGATTTTCTTGGCGGCGCGATGAGCGTGGATGAAGTTCCAGTTGCGCAGGACGCTCGAGTCCTTGCCGGGATCGCTGGAGAGGGCCGTGTCGGGCACAGCGGGCTGCCACATGAAGGCGTGGGCGATGCACTCCAGGCGCCCGGGCATTTGGCCCAGCAGATTCATGGCGACCAGCAGTACGCGGTTGCCCAAGCTGTGGGCGATAATGTTGACGGCGATGCCTGCGCCGACCAGTTGATCAATGAGTCCGGCCAGTACGAAACCGGCATCATTGGCTCTGCTTTCTGCGGCCATGTAGTCGAGCGCAAACACATCGCCTGACCAGGCCAGATGAATCATCCGGGTGAATTTGCGGTAGTCGTCGCGGTTGAACAGCCCAGTGGCGCGGTTGAGGTTGTCTTCCATGTGGATGAACCAGTTGTGACCATCACTGCCGTTGAGATTCTCCAGGTCGATGCCGGCATACAGATGAGGATACCGTTCCTGCCAGCGACGGTATTGGCGCGCCAGGGTGTCGCGGTCGCGATATGTGGTGGCAAACTTGTCGTTATAGGATAGCCGCGGGGCTATGGTCTGGTTTCGCAAGATGTCGTGGCCCCAGTCAAACAATTGCACATGGTGGGAGAAACGGCCATAGGGGACATTGAATCCATGGATGAAAATGGTGGCGTTGTTGCCGTTTTTTTGAAAGTAGCGGAGTTCATCCTCCCGTAAGAGATCGCGTGCCGAGGGATCGGCGCCGGGTTGGCGATCTTCGCGCGCATTGACGATGACGGCCGGTGCAACGTCCCAAGAAGTGCAGCGCGGACGGGGGCTGGCAATGCGTATGATCGCCTCATTGGAGGGGTTTGTCAGTTGGGTACTCATGGGCATTACTCCCCGGCCTCGAAAAACATGGGTTCACCGTCGGCCAGTAATTGCCAGGGACCGACCGGGACTTTCTCGAAAATGACCTCTCCTGCCCGAATCTGGGACACGTGGCAACGCCCGCCTGCATCGACCAGATGATAGGCACCACCGTCGTGCAGGGGCAAGCCCTCCCAATTTCTGGGCGTGAAAATCAGTGTCGTGGTGAGGTGCAGTCCAGGGGATCGCGCCGAGCAGGCCGCGCCGACGACCACCTCGAAGACGTAGGTGAGGGGCTGCGGATCAAGGGCGTTGGCGTCGTTGTACAAATCTTCCTGAACCTGCTCCGCCGAGCGCTGCCAAGACAGACGATAAAGGCCGAAGCCGTCATCGAGGGTGAAGGGGATCCGGTCGACCTGGCGGCTGCTTCCATCGGCATTGACCTCGAAAATACGCACTTCACCGCCTTCACCGCCGCGAAAATTCTTGACCGTGAACAGCGCTTCAGCTGGCTCACCCAAGGGCACGGATTGGCTGCCCCAGGCCGGATAGACGATGCAGGCATCCCCCTCGTGCGCCAACACATTGATCGCCTGCGCCTCGAGCGGCTTGGCAACACCCGTCGCCGGCATCGCTTCCGCCCCGCCGATCTGGTAACTGGTGGGTCCGTTGAGACAGGCGCCGCCCTGGCCGGCAAAGCTCACGCTTTTGCCGTAGATGCGCACGTCGCCTGCGGCAGTGACGATGAAGCCGCCGCCGTTCTGGGAAAAGGTTATATCACCGCCGCCCTGGCCCTGAATGTCGATCTTCCTGGCCGCTTGAATGTGAACGGCACCGTTGAGAACGCTGAAGGTCGCCTCGGGGCCGCGCACGGTGAGATTCTGCCCCCTGGCAACATCGAATCGCAGACACTGGGCGCTTGTCATTTCGGTGTTCTGGGCGCTCTCCAGGTTCAGGTTTGAGGCGGCCTGATAACGGTGATCGCTGGCGGCCTGATGATGGATTTCGGCGCTGCGGGTTCGGGTGGCATGACGATTTTCGACGGTGTGACTGCGATCGCTGCCGCTTTGCTCGGTGAGGCTGTCGCCGCATTGAATTTTCTGCGTCTTTTCGGCCCGTATCTGCATGGCGCCCTGGTGGCTGGCTAGCGCGATGCGATGACCAAGGGCTGTGGCGTTGAGTTCGAGGATATTATTACCGGCGAAGGTGGAGAGCCCTATGACCTCATGCTCGCGGCGGTCATCCATGAGCAGCTGGTTGTCAGCGGCTGTGCGCAGGATATTCTGCGCGGGATTGTCCCCTGTCACAGGACTGGGTGTGGCCGGATTGGGCAGCGCGCCCATCAGGACGGGACGGTCGGGATCGCCGTTGAGACAGCTCAGCAGCACCTCGGCCCCATCGCGCAGCGGCGAGTGCCAGCCGCAAGCCTGCTCCCCCGGCGGTCCGCCGAGAGGCGCAAGGCGATGCAGAGGGATACTGGCTTCACCAAGTGCTGCCGCGCCCTGGTCGAAATGGGCGCGAACCGGGGTATGTCCCTGTTCATCGAGGGGAGCATAGGTCCCACTGCCTTCGATGCGCGCGCTGAAGGTAAACGGGATGCGGGGGCGTGTAGGCCACGGGGGCCGGAAAGGGATCTCGCGGGGGATCAGATTTGCCTCGCAGTTCAAGGCCAGATCGTCCCCCGCGGCCTGGGCGCCCGCCCGCTGGCTCAGTTGCAGGCTCACCTCTTGAACCAGATAATCATCACCATACTGTTGCAGGAAAACGCCAGCGTCCAGGCTTATAACCTGTCCGACGCGCAGATCGGCCACGTCGGTTTGCGCCTGCAGTTCAAAGCTGCAAGCCTTCGCTTGCTGCGCTTCGGTGCGCGCGATCTGCTCGGCTTCGTTGAGATCCTCCACACCGGTGGCGTACCGATAGCGGCGCATGCGCCCCTGCCCGCCGTTTGAAGCCTGCGCGTACAGGGAACAGGAAGGCTGCAGCCGGCTTTTCTCCTGCACCTCAAACAGATCGGCCACCATCCGCCGGCGCACCTGCAGCGCACGCACGCCGCAGCTCTCAGGTTCCATCCCCGCCCCAGGCCGATATTGCAGCGCTGCACCGGGCCGCTCGCAGAGATTCCCATTATGGTCGCTGAAGCACAACAACTCACCGTCGGTGCCCGCCTCGCTCCAATAAAAAATCCCCGCTCGGGCCAGCAGGCGAGAGATAAAATCAAAATCGCTCTCATTGACCTGCAGTGTCCAGGGCTGCACTGGATAATGACGGCTCAAGCGCAGGCGCAGGCGGTCATCGACGATTCCGTGTGACGCCAGGACCGCCCTCAGAATCTGCGGTAAACTCTGATGAAGAAAGATGCGCGTGTCATGCTGCAGACGCAGACGCGCCAGAGAAGATTCCACGGTGAGACTGAAACAGCGGCAGCCATCATGGTGGGGATCTTTTTCCTCAAGAGAGGTCACCACGCCACAGATGATGCGACAACCACCGTCGCTGCCGACAATCGAAATCCGCGCCGGCAGATCGAGCAGCTGCGCGCAGGAGATTTCCGGTGCAGTAAGAATATCGAGATGATAACAGAAAGGCTGGGAAAGTCCTTCTCGGCCCGAAAGAGCCAGAGCGGACAGATCGAGGCCGCCCACCTCGACGGACAGGCGGGCAGAGTTGAAAATCGATGACATGCTCCCCCTCCAGGGATAAAACCATTTCAGTAAAAATTGCAGCAATAAGCGCACAGGGGCTCATTAATACTCGTGCTGCAGAAAAAAATCAAGGATTTTACTAATAGGAGGCGGGATCAACGGGGGCTCCGAAGAATCGGAGCCCCCCTGTATTAATCAGGCGCTGCCGAAATTGCCGACCAGATGCGGATATTTCTTGAGGCCGGGAAAACCGTGCTGGCCGGCAGCATCTCCACATGGGTGTAGATATTGATCCCCTTGCCTTCGGTCTGTTTGAGCAGTTCCTCGAGCAGCTTGAGGTCATGACCGGAAACCAGGATCGCCTTGCCCGCCTGCACGGCACCAGCGTCAACAACGCCATCCTCATGCTCGATTTCGTCATCAACGCCGGCCGCGGCGCCATCCGCGATGTTCTCGATGCCGAGGCGGCTGTGTTTGAAACCCGCTGCCTGCTGCATCAGGCGGAACGGGGCATTCTGATCGCACGGCTGGCCGAAGGCCTGACCCGTGGCAGCCTGAGCGCAGAACATCTGCATCGAACCGTTCAGGGACAAGACTGATGATTTTCCCGGTCGCTGATCTCTTCTCCCACCAGCAGCTCGTTGAGCGACTGGGCGTTATATCCCCTTAAAATGTCCTGATGGGTCAGAATCACCGGCACGATCGGCTCCTGTTCCGGAAAATGAACGCGGTGGATGGCCAGCAGTTCCTGGTAGGCCTGGCGGCTCTCGGTGATATTGCGGATATGCGGCACGATCAGGGCATCGGCCAGGATATCCAGGGTATGGGCACAATAGGGGCAGCCGTCCCTGATATAAACGACAACCTCCCCTTCCGGCACCTGCGGCACGCTAATACTGGGATCGGCCGGTGGCAGAGTCGTGCATCCCGCCAGAAGCAGGAAGAAGAAAAAAAGTAGTCCTTTTTTCATCCGGCATCCTTTGTAAACCTTAAAGCTTCAACGCAGAGTCGCGGAGAAGCTGAGGCGGAGAGAAAAGCAGAAGTTCCGGTTCAGAAGTAACGGTTCAGTGACAGCATGATTTCCGCCTTGGACTGGTCGAAGGCACGCTCCCAACCGGCTTTCAGAGTGACTCCACCGTCGCGTGACAGGCGGTAGCTCTGTTCCAGCACGGCACGATAGTGTTCATGCTCTTCGATCCCGTAGAACAGGGCGCCGCCGTGCAGATGCGCTTTCCAGTCGCTGGTCAATTGCAGCAGGCAACCCAGGGTCGGCCCCGCGCCCAGGGCCACCTTTTCCCGAAAGCGGTCGCTGAGATTCAGGTCGGCGTCGGCCATCAGATAGATCAGAGCGTCCGGGCCCAGATTCCAGGCCATCCCGCCACCGGTATTGATCCCCACGTAAAGAAGATCTTCGCCATCCGTAAAAGGCTTGCGCTCCAATCCGCCGCGCACCTTCCACGAAATGGGAGAGAAGAAAAGGTCGCGCGGCGCCAGGGAGAAGATATCGACCAGGTGCAGGTTTTCCAGACGCAGGTTGTTGCGCTCTGGAAAATAGCGCGCCTTCAGTGAGATGAAATTGATCTGGGCGCCCTGCGTGAATCCCTCATCGGGGTCGAGCAGATCATGATAGGCCGCCCGCCAGTTGAATTCGAGAAAGTAGCGGCTGTCGCGCGCACCGGCGCCCAGCGCCCAGCGCCCGGGGGCATGCCCAAGCTCCGGGGGTACGGGGCGTGGTACTTCAACCATCTCATCCTCGGTTCCCAGAGCGCTGCGTGCGGCCAGAACCGGCAGATAGCGCTTCTTGTAACGATCTTCTTCGATCTCCTTGCGGGAGAAGCGGTATCGCAGGTACTCCGCCGACAGATCAAGGATCTGACGCTGTTCCTGAAGTGAATAATTCTCGGCGAGTTCACGGGGTGACTCCCCCGCGACGGCAATGGCGTGAGATTTGCGGCGCGCAGATTCATCCAGCAGAGACGCTTTGTGTTCGATGCGCGTTGCCAGCGAGGGGCGGTATTTGACCTCTTCCACCAGCCCGGCTTCTTTGACGGACACAATGGTATCGGAGGGGATCACCCAGAAGGAAAACCGATCATAGTACGGCTGCGTCAGGTTCAATTCAGGGCGGGCCGCTTCGAGCAGATAAAGCAGCAGGAAAGAGCAGTTTTCATCGAAGAAGAAATAATCGGAGGCGATCCCCTGCATCTCCCAGCTGTGCAGGACCAGGCGTCGCACCTCTTCAGGTTCCAGGTTCAGCCGGTATTCCCACACATCGCGATGCTCCAGCGAGCTGTACTCGTTGAGCTTTTCGTAGTAGGGCAAAACCGTGAAATAGCCGTCATAGAGTCCGAAAAGCCCTTTGAAGGCGTAGATCAGGCCGTTGGTGTCGGTGGAAAACGCCGCGTAATTGATGGCGTGGGACAGCAGTTCGCTCTGGTAGGAACTGCCGATGCGCAGCAGGGTGTGGCCGAACATGGAGGCTGGGCCGTTGTTATGGGCAGCGGGGAAAACAAGCACTGCAGATTGCGGGTCAACCTTGGCCAGAGCTTCGTCGCGTTTGACGCAATCGGGGCGGGTAAGAATTTGCGGGTCAAGATCCAGCGACTCCACCAGCCATTCGCTGCGGGCCGGGTAGCGGCAGATGAAATGCTCATCCCCCTGATCGGGTGATGCAAGCATCGCCTCGATGGAAGCGACCAGCTCCGCTTCAGGATCGGTCTTGCCCCGGGGCGCGAAAAAATAATCCGGGTCATCGACCAGGCTCTCATACCCGTTGCCCTTGGCGCGATAGCGCATCAGAACGTGCCAGAGGCGCTCTTCAGCCAGGGCACGTTCCTGCACCATCCGTTTGAGGGAGGTTGCATCGATCGACGGTCCCGTCCCGGCAGCACTGCCCGAAGGCAACAGGACAAGCAGGGAGACGGACACGAAAAAAAGGCATGCGGAAAAAGTTACTCCGCATGCCTTTACATTTTCATACATGCTCAAACCGGGATCAGCGGGTGAGCAGCGCGGTGTTGTCGATCACCTCGGCCATCACCACCTGGTCGGAGGTGAAAACCTGATCGAAATTTTTCTGCAGGGTCTCGGCAAAAGCCGCACGCTGGTCGACGGGAACTTCCATCAGCTCGGCAAAAGCGTCGAGGGTTTCACCCTGCCCGGCAGCGATGTCGGCAGCCAGAGCGTCCATGTTGTGCGCGACGAACTGCTTGGTTTCGGCGCTGCCGGTCACCCAGATCGGGTCACCGCAGTTGAGGGTGCCGGTGGTGATGCCGAAAGTCTGGTTGCCGAAGGTCGCGTTGGTGGTCGCGGCGAAGATCTGCACACCGCCCGGCTCATCCTTGAACAGCACCGAGCCCAGGCCGCAGCCCGCAGTCCCGTAGGGTGCCGCCAGGGCCAGAGTTGAAACAGACGTCATCAGCACGGCGGCGCAAAGCGCCACTCCCAGTTTTCTCATAGTCAACCTCCATTTGAATATTAAATCGAGAAACGCCCCCATGGCCTTTCCCTCGACAGCCGTTATGACGAAAAGCCATGCCAGCCGCCTGCATTCCGATATCATAGTCCGACTTTTTGTACTGCTTTCACCAAATATCGCTATCACTTTAACAGCCTACAAACTGCAAGTTATCTTAGAGGATATTTTTCATCTGTCAAGAATCCCGTCAGACACGCCGGGATACGCGTATTCGCAGCAACCCTCGTGAGAATCGTTCCTGTGGTCCAACTCGAATGGAGCAGCCAACGAACGTCTTCAATTTCCCACATCAATTTTCTTCTGCTGATTCCAGGGAACCAGGATATTCATGCTTTCAACACGCTCAAGCAGCGGGCTGATACTGAGAAAAAAACCATCCCGCTCCATGCCGGGCTCCAAGCCGGTGATGACGGTTTTGCCCACCAGCCAGCGCCCTTCACGGTTGGTCAGTGTCCTCGTACGCACCCCCCAGAGAGTGTGCAACAGCGCCGCCCGCCCCTCGTGCTCGCCAAGGTACAGCATGATGTGACCGGGCAGCCGCACCAGCGTCACAAAGGGAATCCCCTCCTGCAGCAGGCGCTTCTCCCGTTGGCGAGGTGCAAGATCCTCCAATGACATGACCTCGCCGACCTGGGCCTGCTGTGAAGAATTGCGCGGCAGCCACAGGCCGAAGGGAGCAAACAGGTCTTTGACCGTACCCGAGCAATCCCGGTTGCCATAGAGATCCCCCCATCCGTAGGGCTGGCCCATCATCCTTTCCGCCAGAGTCGCGACTTTTTGGGGAGTCAACAACAGAGGATAAACCTCTCCTGCTTCAAGCGGAATTGGCGCTTTTCTCAGGTGTGCCTGGCGGTCTGCATCGGCAACGGCGGTGAAAACCTCGTATCCCTCGGACTCTGAATTAACCAGGGGTAAAACAGCCCCGATCCCGACACTGAAACGGTACATCCCTTCCGTGTCGAAAAGAGCAAGATTCTCCCGGGTCAATGCGAGATAGCGCCCGGTTTCAAAAGTATCGACAAACTCTTCATCCACCCAGGCAAGGTCGGTCACCGGCATCCATCCATAAAGCAGCGGGGTCTCGACGAACACCCAGGTCCCATCCTCGCTCAGATGGGTTGCAAGGAGCGGCGTGTTGGCGGCCAGCGCGCCATGCTGCAGGTAATCGAAGGGAAAGCCCTGTCCGGGCGTGCGCGGGTCATTGAACAGGGGGCTGTCAGTGGGCAGGGCACGCAGATCGCAGCGGCGCACGGTGACGGCGCGACGGCTGAGGCTCGGATAGTCTGAAGCTGCAGCCTGCTCGATCAATTCCTTGATCCGCCCCTTCTCCACCGGCCGCAAATTTTCGCCGAAGACCTCATTTTCACGAGCCCATTCCACCGCCCAGAAAGGGTTGCGGGTCTCATCAAAGGGCCCATCGGTATGCCAGGGAGCAAAAAAGCGTTCCAGAAATTCAACCGCCCGATGCTGCTGTCTTTCGGCGGGCATAAGAGGTTGATCTCCGCCAGCCTCGTCAACATAGGCGAGCGGGGTTTGCGGCATCCGCTGCAGGTCGGCAATCTCAATCTTTTCCAAGGCAGGAATGCAGCCCGGGGCTAGAAAGAGAAAAGCGGCAAGAACCGAGACCGCCAGAGATTTCTTCAATTGACTGCGCATAAGCTCCCACATCCTCCGCCGCCCATCATACCAATCCGGCGTGCATTTAAAAACCTCTGATCACCTGTTTGACTTGTGCAGAACCTGGTGGTACTTTTCGAAAGAAAGTTTAGCGATATTTAATTTTTTTCAACTACCAGTCGCCAGGAGGCTGGCCATGATCGACCTGCTGATCCGCAATGCCGCACTGCCCGACGGGCAAAGCGGAATCGATATCGCAATCCATGGAGAACGCATCAACGCAAAGCCCGGGGACGTTGTTTACTTGTTGACTTATGCACCAGAAGCTGGAAAAGGGGACAGGCTACTTTTTCAGGCTGGGAAAGTAGCCTGTCCCCTTTTTTACACGGGAAAGATTGTCCCACACACCGTTTAAAGGTATGCTGCCGACATGAATGAGATGATTGTCACTGATGAAGAAGCGGGCATGCTTGCCGAACGCTTTCTGCAGGCAAGAATACCTGCAGCCCCTCTTTCTTATCTGCGGAAGCTGCTCAAGTCCGGTAAAATCCGCGATCCGCAAGGGCCTCTTTCCATGACCAAACCTCTGGCCTCAGGAGATCGGATTTTTTTACCGGACAGCGCCCGCCTGCGCGAACTGCGCAATGCCTCTGAACAACGATCTCCGTCTATTATTTATGAAACGCCCAATATTCTGATCGTGGACAAGCCCGCAGGATTGGCAACCCATGCCGGTGAAGGTCACGACGAGGACAACCTGACCGACCGGATATGGCAATGCATGAAAGACCAGGGCGAGCGCTTCAGGGTGGCGCCCATTCAGCGACTCGACCTGGAAACCTCCGGTCTCACAATGTTTGGGAAAGGGAAAAAATCCTGCTCGGTGCTGGGTCAGATGATGATGACGCAACCTGTCACCAAAACCTACCTGGCTCTGGTTTCAGGGAAGATGGATGAAAGCGGCATTCTGGTTTCGGAGATTCCCGCCAAGGGAAAACTCAAAAAAGCCGAAACCGCGTATCAATGCCTGGCCGCCAATTCCAGGGCATCTTTCCTGCGCATCGTGCTCCGCACCGGCCGTCAGCACCAGATACGACGCCAATTCAAGGATATCGGACACCCGCTGTTCGGTGACAAGCGTTATCAGGGGCCGAAGGCAGACGGCCTGAACCGGCTGTTTCTGCATTGCGGTCAACTTGAATTCACCGACCCCTTCAGCCATGAGCCGGTTTCAATCCGGTCGGAACTGCCCGCCGAACTGGACAGAGCGCTGGCGAAGTTCGGCCTCACAATATAAAAAGGGGCGCACATCAACACTGGGTGGAAATACCAGAACATCAGGAGCAAGGCGTGGATCAAGCAGAAACAGCAATATTATAAAAAAATGCCCTGAGGCCATTAGCGGACGTCGCCCAATGTTTTTCGCTCAGGAAAAGTCAGTGGCCACAAACGGTCAGATTCCAGGCTTTCTGCAGCGTCGCAAGGGTCCGGCTCTGCATGCCGATGGCCCTTTCTTTCTTTTTTTCCCATTGAGAAATTCTGCTGGCAGTTATTTTCAGTCGTAACGCAAACTGGGCCTGAGACTCGCCGAGGGACGACCTCCAGTCGAAGATGGCATTGCCGGTGAGTGGATCGGGGAAGGGAACCTTCGGTAACGGTTCGTTATCCATTCCCTTTTGAATTGCCTTTTTTACTGGATTTTTTGTCGGGTTAGGCGATGGTTCTGATCGGCCGGTAGTTGATCTGGACGTTTTACCCGGTCGTGACTTCCTGGACGGAGTGGGCGGACATTCGACATCCAGGTTATCGGCTTCGGCCAGGTCGATGCCGAAAACATCGGCAATGCCGGTCGCGGCAATGCGCCGTCGCGAGCTGCCTTTTCGGGTCGTATCGGCCAAAGCGGCGGAAACATCGACCAGCTCCTCATGGTTGACCCCGCGGAGCACAAAAAGCATTTCCGGGACATGATCAAGCCTGGCCCCCACTCCGTAAAGCACCGCGGCAACATGCTTGCACATGCCGGCCCAGTCCGGGCAATCACAGTCGAATTGCATCTCGCCGGGCAAGGGGAAAAGACCCTCCTTTCGGTCCGACACGACTTCCATGACCCCTTGATCGAGTTTTCCTCGCAACAGATCGATTAAAGATGCGATTTTACCCGAACAGGCGCGCCTGACGGCGGCCCATTTATTATTATTCAACGGTGTAATGGTAATCTGGACGTTGTACAATTCGGAACCACTGACGATAGCATCGATCCGGCCATTCGCGATTTCGAGATGACAGACTGATCCGTTTCTGACGTAACTCCGGCCCCGAGGCAGGCGGTTGTCATAATCGCTGAATGACTCCATGTGCTCACACCACCCTTTACCCCAGAAAGAAGCGGCAATCTTGCGGCCGCTCAGTTCCACCGGTTGAACAGCAAGTCCCTTCTTTTTCATCTTTTCAAGATGCTTCCTGGCCTTGGCCCGACGCTCCGCCACTGTGACGTAGGGAGCCCACCCGTAATAGCTCATATCTTAGATATCTCCCGCGATCATATCGTCGTCTTTTCAATATCGAGGGTCACTAAACGCAGCAAGGCTTCATCGTTCATCTCGGTCAGAAGCGTTTGCGCGCCTTCCAGCAGTTCGGTCGCCAGGTTGGCCTTGGTCGCGATCAATGCATCGATCTTTTCTTCCACCGTTCCCTTGCAGACGAATTTATGCACCACCACATTCTTTTTTTGACCGATCCGAAACGCTCGGTCGGTCGCTTGATTCTCCACCGCCGGATTCCACCAGCGGTCAAAATGAATGACATGACTGGCGGCCGTCAGGTTGAGACCTGTTCCGCCGGCCTTGAGGGATAGTACAAAAAAAGGTGGTCCCTCGTCACGTTGGAACTGATCGACCAATTTTTTCCGCTCCGCCACCGGAGTCCCGCCATGCAGAACCAGGCCTGAACGACCGTACACCTGGGCTAGAAACGTCGCCAGCGGCGTGGTCATCTCCCGGAACTGGGTAAAGATCAAGACCTTTTCCTGCCGCGTCGCGATCTCTTCGACAAGTTCCCGCAGCCTTGCGAATTTGCCACTGCGCTCTTCGGCAAAGTCACCGTCACCGAGAACCTGATCGGGATGATTGCAGATCTGCTTGAAACGCATCAGCGATGAAAGAATCAGGCCTCGACGCTTCATCCCCTCCTGCTGCTCTTTAAGCGCAGCGGCCAGATCCTTCACCGCCTGACCGTAAAGCCGAGCCTGGAACTTGCTGAGACCGCACCATGCCGCCACCTCGACCTTGTCGGGAAGATCACTGATCACTTTCTTATCGGTCTTGAGACGCCGCAGGATATAGGGTTGCACCAGTGCGCGCAAAGGCGCATAAGACGGGGGATCATGCTGTTCCAGGCAGGCGATGAACTGCTTGAACCGGGTCGCCGATCCCAGCAGGCCGGGACAGATAAAATCGAACAGCGACCAGAGATCGGAAAGCCGATTTTCCACGGGGGTTCCGGTCAAGGCGATCCGGGACTTGCCCGAAAGAGTCTTAACTGCTTTGGTCTGCTGCGTGCCGGAATTTTTGATCGCCTGTGCCTCATCCAGAACAATCAGGTTCCACCTCGGTTTCTGGAGCCAATCCTGACGTTGCAGCATACCGTAAGTCGTCAGCACCGCATCGACACAAGCCAGGGCCGGTTCGGGATCGGCGGCGATTTGTTCCAGGTCCCGGCGCTCCATTTCCGACGGATGCAGACAAACAGTCTTAAGGGATGGGGCAAAACGCTCCAACTCGCTCTTCCAGTTGGAAAGGAGCGAGGCCGGCAGAACCAGCAGGCTGGGAGCTTGCTTTTTCCCGTGACCCTTCTGAGCCAGCAACAGGGAAATGACCTGAATGGTCTTGCCCAGGCCCATGTCATCGGCCAGGCAGGCGCCGAGTCCCAGTTCCGAGAGAAACCAAAGCCAGTTCAAACCGGTCTGTTGATAGGGTCTCAGCTTCGTCTGCAAGCCGGGAAGATCTCGAACCGCTTCCAGTCGGGCGGGATCCCTCAGCCCGGCCAGCAATTCGCGCAACCGGTCACCGGCCTCCACGTAAGCCCAACCCGTTTCTTCCAGCATGGCGTCCTGGCCGGAAAGATTCCGCTGAACTCCCGCCAGCAAGCGCATCCCTTCGATAAACGAAAGTCCGTCATCTCCGACCTCGGCTTTTACCTTTTGCCATTGTTCGAGAGCTTCCCGGAGCTTTTCGCCATCCACCTCGACCCACTGGCCGCGCACCATGGCCAACCCTTCCCCGGAGGCGGTCAGAGTGGCGACTTCCTCCGGCGTCAGCGGGGCACCGTCCAGGGTCAGCTGTACCTGAAAATCAAGCAGAGCCTGAGCCGAGAGAGTATTTTCGACTTTTGAGCCGACGGTGATCTGGGCCTTGGGGCGGGGGCGCTTCTTCCACCAATCAGGCAGCCGCACAACCAGTCCGCTCTCTTCAAGAGCCTGAACTTCTTTTAAAAAAGGATAAGCCTCCTCGGGCGTCCACGCCAGCGGATGGTAAATATCATTGCTTTCCAGCAGATCCTTCACCCAGGGGCAACGAGTACCTGCTTCGTAGACCGGTTCCATCAGGCACAACAGCGCCTCTCTGTTATTGGCTCCGGCGTGCTCGCGCAAAGCCTGGCTCAGGGGAAGGTGCTGGGCGCGGGCGTTTTTACCGAGACGGGGAATATAGGTCGCCATGAAGGCAAAGGGAAATTCAGAGTCGTGCTGATTTTCAGCCAGATGGAAACAGACCCGGCCGACCTGCCGCCAAAGAGGCGCATGGCGGTGCAGAAACCCGGCCAAACCATCGGGATCGCGGGCAATCGATGCCAGCGTCCAAGTGTCGAGGTTGCGCCAGATCACTGCAAGAACCTCGGGGTTACAGTATTCCGCACCTGGCATAGGGGGAATACTCAAATGGAGGGCGGCCAGAGTTGCAGCGTCAAGATTTGGTGACGGCTCAAGCCGTTTGGCAGTTGACTGGTTTTGACAGAGTTGCTGCAGATATCTGGCGCCGAAATCGCGCCAGTACAGCCAGGCAACAGGCCAGTCCGGCGCAGCTTTCCCCCCTGCCAGCGCTATGATCCCAGCCGACGCAGAGTCAGCGAAGGCACGAACAATACTGGCATAACGATACTTCGATGTATCGGAATCGGAGGTTTCGACCATCACCAGATGGCCGGAGGGATTAAGAGTCAGTTCCACAACTGTAGCAACTTCCTTCAGATTCTATTGAATGGGATAGATGTATAAAATACACTCCATTTCGGAGTCATTCAAACGCAAAAAAGAACTGAGAAGCTGAGAGCATCATTCAGCCATTCATAAACTCGCTGTTAATCCCTTCAGGACAGCCTTCTATGCCCACGTTGCGGATTGTTCGGGGTGGAAGGCCAAGAGGTCAATCATGACCCGTTGTAGCGCGGCGTCGTGCCCGATCCGGGGCACCAGGAAAGCCGTTCAGCATCGCTCCGGTGATCTTCTTGCCTTCCCAGCCGCTCCAACCGAATTGCGCAACCAGTGGCAGCACAGTTTCTTACACAGTTGGTACGAGATTCTCCGAACCAGCCAGAATCACTCGCTAAGGGTTTAAGTTAAGTCGAG
>NPIE01003905.1_pt1 | contig 35567 bp, 27 predicted proteins | sample 8637661 | NCBI WGS metagenome assembly NPIE01 (sample SAMN07420842, study PRJNA396082) | bioreactor metagenome | isolation source: sample BA12 brine-fed electro-methanogenic bioreactor BA | place: Japan: Kochi | collected 2016-12-09 | reverse complement strand
AAGACGCTCATCCTCTACAACGACGCCCCGGCGGCGTTCCCGGCGCTCGACCCGCGCTACGACTTCTACACGGGCGCTCCGGACCTGCGCGATACGGGCGGCTATGGGCCGATCAAGCCCGGCTACGGTCCCAACACGCGCACGGTCATGCAGATCAAGGTCAAGGACGTGGCGCCGGCGCCGGCGTACGACACGGCGCCCCTGATGGCCGCTTTCAAGACGACCAACGGGCAGCCCGGCGCCTTCGCGCGCTCCCAGGAGCCCATCATCGTCGGGCAGGCCGCGTACAACGAGGCGTACGAGACGACCTTCTCGGCTGGCTGGCCCAACTGGGGTCTCGTGCGTATCCAGGACAACGAGCTCCACTTCCAGACGCTCGACAGCACCGAGGCGACGCTGCCCCTTGAGCCCAAGGCCATCCAGGACGAGATGGGTGAGTCGTTCGACCCGATCTACGGACGGATGAGCGGCATGCTGGGCCTCGAGCGCCCGAACACGGTCGCCGGCGCGCAGAACTTCATGCTCTACCCGTTCATGTCGCCGCCGGTCGACATCATCGAGGAGGGGGTGAGCGGGACCCTCATCGGCGAGGCCGGCGACAACACGCAGATCTGGAAGATCACGCACAACGGCGTCGACACGCACCCGATCCACTTCCACCTCTATGAGGTACAGCTGATCAACCGGGTCGGGTGGGACGGCATCATCCGTTTGCCGCACCCCACCGAGCTCGGCTGGAAGGAGACCGTGCGTGTGAGCCCGCTCGAGGACACCATCGTGGCGCTCCGGCCGAAACTGCCGGTCGTGCCGTTCGACGTGCCCAACAGCGTGCGGCCCATCAACCCGGCGATGCCGATCGGCGCCGTGCTCTTCGACAACGGGGAGATCCAGGATCCCATCGGCGAGCCGGTCGGTCCGCTGCTCAACACGATGGTCAACTTCGGATGGGAGTACGTCATCCACTGTCACATCCTCAGCCATGAGGAGATGGACATGATGCATGGCGTCGCGATGGCGGTGAAGCCGCGCGCCCCGAGCGGGCTCGGCGCGGCCGCTGTGGCCGGACCGGCGGTCGACCTCACGTGGACCGACGAGTCCCACAACGAGACCGGCTTCATGATCGAGCGGTCCGAAGACGCCAGCTTCACGGTCGGACTCACCGACTTCACGGTCGGTGAGGGGGTGACCAGCTTCTCGGATACCACCGTTGTCGCTGCCACCACCTACTACTACCGGGTCTTCGCCATCAACACGGTCGGCGACACGACGGACTACACCGCGGCGAACCCGCAGAGCATCGGGTTCCCCACGAAGACGGCCGCCTCGCTGCCGTCCAACGCCGTGAGCGTCACTCCGTAGGCGACGCGAGCGCCCCGCCGGCGTCTGCCGGCGGGGCGCTCCTCGGCCAGCACGACGCGCACTGCACGCACCGGTTCACGAGCACGACCGCGCATGCGGGGTACCATCCATGCGTGGGCACCCGGCTGACCTCGGCCGGGCCTCACGCGCAAGCCGAAAGGGGAGGTAGGCAATGGTGATTCGGATTCTCGGGATCGCGCTCGTCATCGTCGCGCTGCTCGCGGCGGCGATACCGGCGTTCACCAACTGCACCGCGGAGGGTCTCTACATCCAGACGGCCGACGGCCGGCAGATCGATATGAAGTGCTTCTGGACATCGCGGGCATCGATCGCGGTCGCCATACCGCTTGCGGCGCTCGGCGTCATGCTGGCGCTCAGCCGTCGCGCCGAGAGCAGACGCCTGCTCGGCATTCTCGGCGTCTTGCTCGGCGGGGCGCTCGTCGCGCTGCCCACCGTCCTCATCGGCGTGTGCACGATGGACAAGCTGTGCCTCAACGTTATGAAGCCCTCGCTGGTCTTGCTCGGTATCGTGGCCATGGGCCTGAGCGCTCTCGCGCTCGTCTTCGCAAGGAGCGGCATCATCCCTGACGACACGGCTTCCTGATCCGAGCTCGCTCCTACCGCACCGGAGGATCCACGCGTTGACCCTCATACAGTTCGCGCTCAGAGACATCTCGCGCAACGAGTTCCGGAGTTGGACGGTCTCGTTGGCCGCGTTCGTGGTCGCGGGCCTCGTGCTCGCGACCACCCTGCTCGTGCAGGGCACCGGCGACAGCCTGCGTCTCACCCTCGACAGGCTCGGCGCCGACATCCTCGTGGTGCCGCAGGGAAGCGAAGAGCGCGTCGAGACGGCGCTGCTCATGGGCTCGCCGACCGATGCATGGATGGCCGAGAAGACCGTCGACGCGGTCCGGGCCGTGCCGGGCGTCGCCGCCGCGAGCCCTCAGATGTACCTCGCCTCGCTGGAGGGCGCGTCATGCTGTTCGGTGAGCAGCATGTTCATCGTCGCGTTCGACCCTGCCACCGACTTCACCGTCCAGCCGTGGCTGGAAGAGGAGCTCGGCGGTCCGCTGGCGCTCGGCGAGGCGGTCGGCGGCGCGTTCGTCTCCGAGCCGGAGGAGGGTCTCACCATCTACGGGTATCCGCTCGCGCTCGCCTCGAACCTTGAGCCGACGGGCGGGAACCTGGACCAGAGCATGTTCCTGACGTTCGAGACCGCGCGTGATGTCGCGCGGGTGTCGGTGACGGAGGCGGTAGCGCCGCTCGAGGTGCCGGAAGGCTCCGTGTCTTCGGTGCTCGTGCGGGTCGAGGAGGGCGCCGACGCGAACACCGTCGCCGGGGCGATCCTGGCGGCCGTCCCCGGGGTCGGCGTCGTCATGAGCCCCGAGATGTTCGAGTCTTTCCGGCAGCAGATCGCGACGGTCCGGGACGGGATCGCGTTGGTCGTCGGTCTCACGGTGCTGCTCTCGCTGCTGCTCATCGGCGTCGTCTTCTCGATGGCGACGCACGAGCGTCGCCGCGAGATCGGCGTCTGGCGGGCCCTTGGCGCGACGCACGGGCACGTCGTCGGCTCGCTCGTCGCGCAGGCGGTCGCCCTCGCCGCGGCGGGCGGCACGGCGGGAGCGCTCTTCTCGGCGCTGGGCGTCTACCTCTTCCACGACTACATCGTCGACCGCATCGGCGTGCCGTTCCTGTTCCCGTCTGTGTCACGCCTGGCGCTCTACGTGCTCGCGGGCCTCCTGGCCGCCGTGCTCGTCGCGACCGAGGGCGCGCTGCTCCCGGCCATCCGCGTGAGTCGGCAGGACCCGGCCTCGGCGATGAGGGAGTGAGGTGCGATGACGACCGACGCGCGACACGGCGCAGCGGAGCCGCCGGCGATCATCCTCGACGAGGTCCGGAAGGTGTACGAGACGGGCTCCGCCGAGACGAGCGTCGCGGCCGTGGACGGCGTGAGCCTGCGGATCGACGCGGGGGAGTTCGTCGTCATCAGCGGTCGCTCCGGCTCGGGGAAGACGACGCTTCTCAACCTCATGGCCGGCATGGCCGCTCCGACATCGGGCGGCGTCGTGCTCGACGGGGAGGACATCTGGTCGCTCACCGATGCCGGGCGGGCGCGGCTCCGCAACGAGCGCATCGGCTTCGTCTTCCAGTTCCCGAGCCTCATGCCCTCGCTCACGGCGCTCGAGAACGTCGCGCTGCCGGTCACGTTCGGCGCGAAGCGGGCCGGCGACACGCTCGCGGAGCGCGCGGCCGAGCTTCTGCGGATGGTGGGTATCGAAGACAAGGCGTCGGCGTATCCGCGTCAGCTCTCAGCGGGTCAGCAGCAGCGTGTCGTGCTGGCGCGCTCGCTCATCAACAGCCCGCGCATCATCCTGGCCGATGAGCCCACGAGCAACCTCGACGAGCGCACCGAGGCGGAGATGATGGAGCTGTTCCGCGGCATCCACCACGCGACCGGCGTCACGATCGTGATGGTCACGCATGTCTCGGCGCTCAGATCCAACGGAACGCGTAGCATGGAGATGGCGAACGGGCGACTGCGCGTCGATGAGCGCGTCGGCGCACCCGCCCGCTGAACCGGTCCTGTCCGGCACGCAACGAGGAAGACGACGATGGCGACCGCGGCTCCGCAGGCGTTTCGGATACTCGTTGAGGGCATGCACTGCGACGCGTGCGAGAAGCTCGTGTCGATGCAGGTGGGCGCGGTCGACGGCGTGCTCTCGGTGTCTGCGGATGCCGAGGCGGGCACGGTCGACATCGTCGCGATGCCCGACGTCGACACCGGGGCGCTCGGCGCCGGCATCGCCGCCGCCGGCTTCACGCCCGCGGGCGGCGTGGTGACACTCCAGCCGCTCGGGGAGGGCGCGGCGGCGACAGCGTGTCCGGTGGTTCCCGCTGACATCGAGGGCGAGGAGGTCGAGGCGACGCCGGTCTCGGCGGCCACCCGCGAGGCCGTGTTCGGAATCGGCGGGATGACGTGCGCATCGTGCGTCGCGGTCGTCGAGAAGACGGTCGCACGACTCCCCGGCGTGGCGACGGCGGCCGTCAATCTGGCGACCGAGCGGCTCGCGGTGACGTTCGATCCCGCGGTCACCGACGAAGAGGCGATCGCGGCGGCGGTCGGCGGCGCCGGCTACTCCGCGGTAGTGCTCTCGGTGGGCGGGCGCGAGCAGCAGGGCGCCACCGTGACGCTCGGCATCCTCGGCATGACGTGCTCGTCGTGCCAGGCGGTCGTGGAGAAGACGCTCTCGCGGATCGAGGGCGTGCGCTCGGCGGCGGTCAACCTCGCGAATGAGACCGCGACGGTACAGATCGACCCCACCGTCGTCGGCGTCGACGACCTCATCGGCGCGGTCCGTGCTGCCGGCTACGATGCGCTCGTGCGCCCGCAGAGCGTCGCGGGGTCCGAACGCACGGTGGACGCCCAGGCCGAGGCGCAGCAGGCGCATATCGAGCGGCAGAAGCGGCGGCTGCTCGTCTCGGCCATGCTCTCCTTCCCGCTGCTCATGATGATGTTCCAGCCGCTCATGGACGGCGTGCCCACGGTGATCGCGATGTGGCTCGCGCGCACCTTCGGCGGCGCCTGGCACCCCATGGACGTCGGGAAGTACCTTGGCTTCCTGCTGGCCACGCCGGTGCAGTTCGTGATCGGCTGGCAGTTCTATCGCGGCGCGTGGCATGCGATCAAGCGCCGGGCCGGCAACATGGACACGCTCATCGCGGTCGGCACCTCGGCGGCGTACTTCTACAGCCTCGCCGCCACGTTCGTGCCCGCGTTCTCCGAGGAGCCCGTCTTCTACGAGACGAGCGCGCTGCTCATCACGTTCGTGCTGCTCGGCAAGCTGCTCGAGGCGCGCGCCAAGGGACGCACCTCGGACGCCATCAAGAAGCTCATGGGGCTGGCGGCAAAGACGGCGCGCGTCGTGCGCGGCGGCGAGGAGATGGACGTCCCCGTCGAGCAGGTCGTCGCGGGCGACCTCGTCGTCGTCCGACCCGGCGAGAAGATCCCGGTCGACGGCATCGTGATGGAGGGCGCGTCCGCGGTCGACGAGTCGATGCTCACCGGCGAGTCGATCCCGGTGGAGAAGGTGCCCGGCGACGAGGTCATCGGCGCCACGCTCAACAAGCTCGGGAGCCTGCGGTTCCGCGCCACCAAGGTCGGCGCGGACACCGCGCTCGCGCAGATCATCCGGCTCGTCGAAGACGCGCAGGGCTCCAAGGCGCCGGTGCAGCGGTTCGCCGACCGCATCTCGGCGATCTTCGTCCCGGCGGTCCTCTCGGCGGCGCTGCTCACCTTCCTCGTCTGGATGTTCATCGTTCCCGGTATCGTCGAGCCGGGCTTCTACGGCGATCTCACGCCGTTCGTGAAAGCGCTGCTCACAGCCACCGCGGTCGTCGTCATCGCCTGCCCGTGCGCGCTCGGCTTGGCCACGCCGACGGCCATCATGGTGGGCACCGGCAAGGGAGCCGAGAACGGCATCCTCATCAAGGGCGGCGAGGCGCTTGAGACCGCGTACACGATCTCGGCCATCATCTTCGACAAGACCGGGACCCTGACCCACGGCGCGCCCGTCGTGACGGACGTCGTCGCTCTGGACGGGGAGGAACCCGAACGCGTGCTCGCGATGGCCGCCGCGCTCGAGCGGCATTCGGAGCACCCGCTCGCCGAGGCGATCGTGGCGCACGCCTCCGCGGCGGAGGTGGAACGGCTCGCCATCGACGGATTCTGCGCCGTGCCGGGTCACGGCGTCGAAGGCGACGTCGACGGCAGGCGCGTGGCGCTCGGCAACCGGAAGCTCATGCGGCGTGAGGGGATCGCGCTCGACGCGCATGAGCCGCGCGTGGCGGCGCTTGAAGCCGAGGGCAAGACCGTCATGCTCGTCGGCGCGGGCGGACGGCTTGCCGGCGCGATCGCCGTGGCGGACACCCTCAAGCCCCACTCGGCCGAGGCGGTGTCGCGCCTGACGGCCATGGGCGTCGAGGTCTTCATGATCACCGGCGACAACCGCCGCACCGCCGAGGCGATCGCCGCCGAGGCCGGGATCGCGCCCGACCACGTGCTCGCCGAGGTGCTCCCCGAGCACAAGGCCGCTGAGGTCGTGAAGCTCCAGGAGCGCGGCCTGGTGGTCGCCATGGTGGGCGACGGCATCAACGACACCCCGGCGCTCGCCGCCGCGGATGTCGGCATCGCGATGGGCGCCGGCACCGACGTCGCCGTCGAGACGGGCGGCATCGTGCTCATCAGAAACGACCTGCGCGATGTCGTCACCGCCATCGAGCTGTCGCGCGCGACCATGCGCAAGATACGCCAGAACTTCGGCTGGGCGCTCGGCTACAACATGCTCGGCATCCCCATCGCGGCGATCGGGCTCCTGCGTCCTGAGTTCGCCGGGGGCGCCATGGCGCTCTCGAGCGTGAGCGTCGTGACCAACTCCCTGCTGCTGCGGCGCTTCACGCCGGGCCGGGGTCGCCGGGCTCTGTCCGCGCGGCGCTCGCGGGCGAGGGGGGCGGGACGGTGACCGCGCTCATCGCCTCGGCATTCGCCCTCGGTCTTGCCACCAGCGTCCACTGCATCTCCATGTGCGGTCCGATGGTCGTGACCTATGCCGTGCGCTGCACGGACAGCGCCGGATGGCGTGGGACGGTCGCACCGAACCTGGCCTACCAGGGTGCCAAGATCGCGAGCTACACGCTTGTGGGGCTCCTGCTCGGCGCGGTGGGCTCGGCGCTCGACGTCGACGCCCTCAGGCCCTGGGTCATGGCGCTGGCCGGCGTGTTCATGATCGTGCTCGGCCTCGGCATGACGGGTCGCGTGCGCTGGGCGACGCGATTCCAGCCGCGTCCCCCGCGAGCGCTCGTGACCGCGCTGTCGCGCCTGCGACGCAAGGCGACGGAGGATGCCGAGACCGGCACGTCCACCCTCGCGGTGCCGGCCACGTTCGGCTTGCTCACCGGGCTGATGCCCTGCGCTCCCCTGCAGGCGGCGCAGCTCGTGGCCGCGGCGAGCGGGAGCGCCGTGAACGGGGCTGTCACCATGCTCGCGTTCGGGGTGGGCACCGCCCCGCTCATGCTGGCGTTCGGTACCGCCTCGAGCCTCGTCCCCGTTCGCTGGAAGACGCGGCTGCACGTCGCGTTGGCGATCGTCGTCATGCTCTCGGGGCTCGTCTTCCTGAACCGAGCGGCGTTGCTCACCGGCTTCCCCGTGAACTCACAGGCGGTGGCGGGGATCTTCGCCCACGACACGTCGGCGGACGCTCCGATGGCGTTCACGACAGCCGCGGACGGCACGGCCGAGGTCCCGCTCGTCATCCAGGACGTGCGGTACTTCCCCGATACCGTCGTCGTGCCCGCCGGCCGGGCCGTCCGTCTGGTGGTCGATCGCCGAGAAGCCCACACGTGCTCCGATCGGCTCGTGATCCCGGAGATGGGCGTCGACGTCGCGCTCGCGCCCAACGCGACGACGGCCGTGGCGCTGCCGCCGAGCCAGCCGGGCACGTACCGGATGACGTGCGGCATGGGCATGATGGCAGGCGAGATCGTCGTTCGGGCACCGTAAGGGAGCGGAGACGCGATGAGGGCACCGACCAACCTGAAACGGGCCGCGATTACGCTGGTCTTCGTCGCCGAGGTCGCCGCGATGGCGGCTGTGGCGCACGCTGCGGCGGACCTCCCGCAGGAGAGCGTCATCGTCGGCGAGGGCGAGGTCGTCATCGAGGCGGTAGACCAGGAAGGGTTCGCGGCCTTCTCGGTCAAGCGCGTCGTCACGCCCGTGGACGGCTGGGTCGTGCTGCTCGAGGACGCCGGCGATGGCGTGCCCGGGCCGGTCATCGGCGCCGCCGAGGTGTACGCGGGGGAGAACCGGGACGTCCCGGTCGCCGTCGACCCGTCGCGACCGCTGCCTCCTGCGGCGTTCGTCATCGTGGTGGCCGACCGCGGGCTGCGCGGCGAGTACGAGTACATCACCGACGATCCGGAGGACGACTTCGTCTCGCTCGGGGGCGGCGCCGGCGGCATGTCGATGGGCGGTGCCGAGGAGGACGACGACATCCCCGAGATGGACGAGCCGATGGACTGGCCGCTCGTCGAGGGCAGGGAGCTCATCACCGCGCACTTCCGGCTCACGCCGTTCAACGTCTTCTACCGGCTCCCCGACGCGAACATCGCGACCGCGTTCCTCGAGGGATCGGGGACCGAGGTCGTGGCGCGGGGCATCGACGCGCCCGATGAGGCGTGGGTCGTGGCCATCCGCGTGGGCGACCCGACGCTCAACGAGGACGAGGAGTGGGAGAACGAGAACGAGGTGATCGGCGCCGCGCGAGTCCCGGCCGGGCATACCGCCGAGGTGAGGTTCCCGGTGGCCGAGGTGACCGACGGCTCGGAGATCGGCGTGATGCTCGTGGCCGACTTGGGTGTCCCCGATGTCCTTGAGGTCGATCCCACGCTGCCTGCACGCAGCGTGGACGCGCCCTACATCGTGCGGAGCTGGTTCGTCTGGAAGCGCGTGGCGCCACCGAGCTGACGGGCCGGTGGTCACCGTCCTCGCGCGCGTCGTGATGTGAGATACTGCCAGCCATCATGCGACTGACTCCTCACGATGCCAACGGTGCCGACAGCGCGCGCGCTGCGGCCCGCCATCCATCCGCCCCCCGGCTCGGTCCCGGGCACCTGCTCGTGCTCGGCGTGGTGCTCGCGCTGCTCATCAAGCTGCTCCTCGCGCGCATCCAGGCGCTCGGCAGCGTCGGGTTCGCCACCGCGGTGCTTGCCGACGTCGTCTTCATCATCGTGCTCCTCGGCCCCGCGCTCGTATGGCCGAGAAGCGCCGCGGGACGCGCGTGGCTGGCCGTCTCGGCGTTCCTCATCTCGTTCGTGATGGCCGGCGTCGTCGTGTACGCCCGCTACTTCGGGGAGGTCGTCACGCCGCTCGCGCTCTCGGCGGCGGGCCAGCTCGGCGAGACGGGCGGGAGCGTCGTCGAGCTTCTCGAGTTGCGCGACATCCTCTACTTCGTGGACCTGCCGCTGTGGTTCTGGCTGCTGTGGCGAGCGCGTCCCACCGAGTTCTCGCTGCCCCGACGCGGCACCGAGCGGCTGCTTGCCGGCGCGGCGTGGGTCGCGGCGGTGGCGGTCTTCGCGTTGCAGGTCCATGGCATCACGCAGCAGGAGGGCGTGCTCGCCAGCCGCACGGTGAGCTGGCAGCGCGGCGTCTTCGCCTACCAGGTCGCCAGCGTCATGCCGCAGCCGGAGGTGCAGATCGCGGGCGGCGTCGACGTGTGTGACCCGGACTCGGTTCGTGCGGCCATCGAGCGCCTCAAGGGCGCCCCGACAGGCGAGCGCCGCTTCGGCATCGCCGGCGGCATGGCCGAGGGCAAGAGCGTCATCCTCGTCCAGGTCGAGGCGTTGCAAGAAGTCGTCGTCGGCCTTGAGATCGAAGGTCGCGAGATCACCCCCAATCTCAACGCCCTGGCCGAGGAGAGCTTCTTCTTCGCCAACACCTACTGCCAGATCGGCGGCGGCAACACGGCCGACGCGGAGTTCGTCTCGATGACCTCGATCTATCCGCCGCAGAATCTCGCCGCGTCCGAGGCGTGGGAGGACAAGGTCGTTCCCGGCCTGCCGCGCATCCTGCGTGAGCGCGGCTACCGGAGCGTCACGTTCCACTCCAACGACGCGTCGTTCTGGAACCGGCGGCAGATGTACGCGGGACTCGGCTTCGATGCCTACTACGACGACGACTTCTTCGGCGAGGAGGATGTCATCGGCTACGGCGCCTCGGACGAGGTGCTCTTCCGCCGCGGGCTTTCCGAGCTCCTGGCGATGCGCGATGCCGGGCAGCCGTTCCTTGCCCAGTTCGTCACGGTGACGACGCACCATCCGTTCAAGCCGCTTCCCGCCGAGAAGGACCCGTACCGCCCGCCCGCGCCCTACGAAGGCACCGTCGTCGGCGACTACCTCTCGCACATGGAGTACGCGGACCGCGCGGTGGGCGGGTTCATCGAAGACCTGAAGGCGTCAGGCCTCTACGACGAGTGCATCCTCATCGTCTATGGCGACCACTACGGGTTGCGCGACATCAACCCACAGGGTCAGGAGAAAGAAGCCGTCGAGACGCTCTATGGCGGCCGGGCGTACGGCCAGATCGACCGCGCCCACGTCCCGCTCTTCATCCACCTTCCGGGCCAGGCGGAGGGCACGATAGCCGAGAACGGCACGGGCTTCATCGACATCGCGCCCACGGTGCTCGACCTTCTCGGCGTGCCTGCCGAGACCCCCCTCTTCGGCAGAAGCTTGTTTGCCGAGGCGCCGGTGGTGATCGGCATGCGTCGCGCGCTGAGCGTGGGCTCCTACATCGATGAGGACACCTTCGTGCTGCCCGCCACGCCCGATCGTGGCGCGCTCGCGATCCCGCTCGACGAACCGCTCGTCAGGCGCGATCCCACGCCTGCGGAGCTCGAGGGTCTTGCGATCGCCGAGCAGCTCATGCTGCTCTCCGATGCGTACGCCACAGGGCTCCCGCCACGTCCGGACTTCGAGCCGGACCCCGAGGTCGTCATCCCGGTCGAGCGCAAGTAGCGCGTTCGGCGCCGAGGCACGGTGCTACACTGAACGCGCCAGCACGCCACGAGGGGACGGAGCGAGCATGACCGAGCGTGACGGGGGCCGCCCGAGGTCGTATCGCGAGGCCGGGGTCGACATCGAGCAAGGCGCGCGAGCGGTCTCGCGCATCCGCGACGCGGTGCGCTCCACGTATCGGCCCGAGGTGCTCGGCGACATCGGTGGGTTCGGCGGCATGTTCGCGCCGCGCACCGAGGGGATGGTCGAGCCGGTCCTCGTCTCGGGCACCGACGGCGTCGGCACCAAGCTCAAGCTCGCCCAGCTGCTCGACACGCACGACACCGTCGGCATCGATCTTGTCGCGATGTGCGCCAACGACATCCTCGTCTCCGGCGCCGAGCCGCTGTTCTTCCTCGACTACATCGCTGTCGGCACGCTCGTGCCCGAGCGCGTGGAAGCGATCGTCGCCGGCATCGCCGAGGGCTGCCGGCAGGCGGGGTGCGCCCTCGTCGGCGGTGAGATGGCCGAGCATCCCGGCGTGATGGCGCCTGACGACTATGACCTCTCAGGCTTCTGCGTCGGCCTGGTGGACCGGCCGCGGATCGTCGACGGCTCGAGCATCGAGCCAGGCGACGTCATCCTCGGTCTCGCCAGCAGCGGCCTGCACTCCAACGGCTTCTCGCTCGTGCGCGCGGTGCTCGTGGACGGTCGCGAGGACCAACTCGGCCTCGCGCGCGTGGACCTCGGCGGCGCGACGCTCGGCGAAGCGCTGCTTGCGCCCACGCGCATCTACGTGAAGAGCGTGCTCGGGCTGGTGAACGCCGGCGTGCGCGTGCGCGGGATGGCGCACATCACGGGCGGCGGCATCACCGAGAACCTGAACCGCGTCCTCCCCGAGGGGACGGCCGCGCGCGTGGTGCGCGAGGCATGGCCGCGACCGCGCATCTTCGATGTGGTGGCCGAGGCCGCCGAGATCGAGACCGATGAGCTGTACCGCACGTTCAACATGGGCATCGGCTTCACGCTCGTGCTTCCAGCAGCCGAGGCGCCCAGCGCGGCGGCGGCGCTGCGCGCGGCGGGAGAGCGCGTCTTTGAGATCGGGGAGATCGTCGAAGGCGACGGTGAGGTCGTCTATGCGTGAGGCGGTGCTCACCGAGGCCGAACCGCAGGCGCGCCCTACTGGTGAGCGCCGCCGCCTGCGCGTGGGCGTGCTCATCTCGGGCAGCGGGACGAACCTTCAGGCGCTCATCGATCGCAGCGTCGCGGGCACGCTCGACGCCGAGATCGTAGTCGTCATCTCCAACAAGGAAGCCGCGTTCGGGTTGGAGCGCGCGCGGCGCGCGCGGATCCCCGCGGTCTGGATCGATCCCGCGGCCTGCGAGTCGCGCTCGGCCTACAACACTGCGATCGCCGACGCGCTTGAGGCGCACGATGTCGAGCTCGTGGTGATGGCAGGCTACATGCGGCTGTTGGGGGCCGAGGTGCTCGATCGCTTCCCCGGTCGCGTCATGAACCTGCACCCGGCGCTCCTGCCGGCCTTCCCGGGCGCGTCAGGCATCAGCGACGCGTTCGAGCACGGCGTCAAGGTGACCGGCGTGACGGTGCACTTCGCCGATGCCGAGTTCGACCGCGGGCCCATCATCGCGCAGGAGGCCGTGCGCATCGAGGAGACCGACACGCTCGAGACGCTGGAGGCGCGCATCCACGAAGTGGAGCACCGTCTGTTGCCCCAGGCTGTCCAGCTCTTCGCAGAGGGCCGGCTCGTCATCGAGGGCCGCCGGGTCCGCATCCTTCCCGCGTAGGGGACCCGCACAGGTCTCCGCACGATCCACGGTAGAGCCATTTCTCCACGCCTCACCTGCGGGTTTGGATTCTGTTTAGTGCTGGTTAAGGACCACCTCTCAGACTGTCGGTGGACCGGTGCCCGCCTCGGAGCTTGTGAGGGGGACGGGCACCCGGTCCGCCGTTTTCCGATGAGGGGAGGACACGTGATGGTCTTGGGTCCTATCGGGGGGCCGATCCCGCGGAACAGCTCGCTCATGGACGCGCGTGCGATGCTCGGCGTGGCCTGGCTGCGGCTGATGACCGCGCGGGAGGCGTATTCGATGACCGACATCGGATCGACGAGCCGTGACGCCGTCGGCGCTGTGACGTGCGCCGCTGAAGCGCTTGCGATGCACCTGCCGGATGAGTCGCCGTCGGCCGTCATCGACGACATGGACGCGGCCGAGGCGTTGTGCGTCAAGTACGTCGAGGGGCCGATCGCCGAACTCTTCGCACGGGTACGCGCGATCTGGGACTCGCGGCCGATCGACAGTGCGCTGACCAACGCCCAGCGCGATGCGATCGATCGCGGCCTGCAAGCGACGAGCGACCTGCTCGCGCTCATCGAGACCGCGGTGGTCAAGCGGGACTAGGGGCTCAGGGGGCGCGGGTCGAGGTGGCCCGCACGTGCTTCAATCGCATAGTCGCAGCTGCTATATTCATTACTCTATGGGGACACGGGGTCCGGGCGCCGGCACGTTCGGACCTCGCCGTATCTGGAGGACGGGATGCGCACTGCGCATCGGTGCGAGCGGCTTCTCCAGCCACGTGGTACACAAGAGTGAGGCAGGGTGAGCGTGCGACGGGTGATGTGTGCGCGCTACGCGACGCAGGAAGGGGCCGTTTCTCGATGGATCTCGTAAGCATCAAGCGTGCGCTCGTGTCGGTCACCGACAAGACGGGCGTGGCCGAGTTCGCCCGGGCGCTGCAGGACGAGTTCGGCGTGGAGATCGTCTCCACGGGCGGCACCGCCAAGGCGCTGGCCGAGGCAGGGGTGAACGTGCGTCCCATCGACGACCTCACCGGCTTTCCGGAGATGATGGATGGCCGAGTCAAGACGCTGCACCCGCGCGTGCACGGCGGGTTGCTCGCGCGACGCGACGTGCCCGAGCACATGGCGCAGGCCGCCGAGCACGAGATCGGCATGATCGACATGGTGGTGGTGAACCTCTACGCCTTCGAGAAGACCGTCGCCCGTGAGGGCGTCGCGCTCGAGGAGGCGATCGAGAACATCGACATCGGCGGCCCCAGCATGCTGCGCTCGGCGGCCAAGAACTTCGACGCCGTGACGGTCGTGACCGATCCCGAGTGCTACGGTTCGATCCTCGCCGAGATGCGCGAGAACAGCGGCGCCACCTGCTACGAAACGCGCAAGGCGCTCGCCACCGAGGTGTTCCGGCTGACTTCCGCCTACGACAGCGCGATCTGGATGTACCTCTCGGACTACCGCGCCACGCCCTTCCCGCACGAGGCGCGCTTCCGGCTGGAGAAGGTCCAGGACCTGCGGTATGGCGAGAACCCGCACCAGCAGGCGGCGTTCTACCGGTTCGTGGACTCCAAGGAGCACACGCTCGCGCGTGCCGAGCAGCTCCAGGGCAAGGAGCTTTCGTACAACAACATCCTCGATACCGACGCCGCGTGGACGGCGGTCCGGGAGTTCACCGACGTCCCGGCGTGCGTGATCGTCAAGCACATGAACCCGTGCGGCACGGCGGTGGCCGAGGACATCACTGCTGCCTACGTCCGCGCTCACGAGGGCGATCCTGTCTCGGCGTACGGCGGTGTCATGGCGTTCAACCGCCCCGTTCCCGGCGAGCTCATCCGTGCGATCTTCGACAATGGCCAGTTCGTGGAGGTCATGATCGCGCCGTCCTACGAGCCCGAGGCGCTCGAGCTGCTCGCCACCAAAGCCAACCTCCGCGTGCTCGCGACGGGCGGCGTGCGACCGGTGGGCGGGCACTACGAATCGCGCGCGGTCGAGGGCGGCATGCTCGTGCAGATCTCGGATGCGGTGGCCGAGGACCCGGAGACGTTCACGGTCGCGACCGACCGGGCGCCGTCCGCCGAGGAGATGGAGCAGCTGCTCTTCGCGTGGAAGGTCGCCAAGAGCGTGAAGTCCAACGCCATCCTGCTCGCCAAGGACTTCCAGAGCGTGGGCGTGGGCGCCGGCCAGATGAGCCGCGTGGACTCGGCGCGCATCGCCGTGGAGAAGGCGGGCGAGCGCGCGTCAGGCGCGGTGGCCGCCTCCGACGCCTTCATGCCCTTCCCCGACGCGCTCGAGGTGTGCGCGGCGGCCGGCGTGACCGCGGTCATCCAGCCGGGCGGATCCATCCGTGACGACGAGGTCATCGCGCGCGCCAACGCGCTCGGCGTGGCGATGGTCTTCACGGGGCACCGCCACTTCCGGCACTAGGCCGAGACGACCATCAGGTCGCCATACCGTGGCGGCGTCGAGCCCTTCTCGGCCGCCCGCTACTCGCCGGGCTTGTGTACGACGCGCTGCGGGAACGGGATCTCGATCCCCTCGGCGTCGTAGCGCTTCTTCAGGCGCTTGACGAACTCGTGCTTGAGCACGTACTGGTCCACGAACTGATCGGTGCGCAGGATGACCGTGAAGTCGATGGACGAGTCGCCGAACGTGTGGAACCGCACCATCGGCTGGTAGTCCACGACCGCCGGGGCGACGTCGGCCACGACCTCGGCTGCGACCTCGCACGTGACGCGCTCGACCTGCTCCAGGTCGCTGTCGTAGGCGACGCCGAGCTGCACAAGGACCGACATCGGCTGGTCGGGGAGGTCGTAGTTGGTGATGATCGAGGACGCGAGCTTGGCGTTGGGGATCACGATGCGGTTGTCCGACAGCATCCGGATCGCCGTGTAGCGCCAGTTGATGTCTTCCACGTAGCCCATGCGCTCCGCATCGATCTCCACGAAGTCGCCCACGCGGATCTGCTTGGACGCGATCACCTGCACGCCGGCGAACAGGTTGGAGAGCGTGTCTTGCAGCGCGAGCGCGACGGCCAGACCGCCGACACCCAGCGCGGTGAGGATCGGCGTGATGGAGATGTTGAGCGCGTTCAGGATGAGCAGTCCGCCGAGAAGGACCACGGCGATGCGCGTGATGTTGACGAAGATCGTCGTCGAGGGGACGGGGCCGTCGGTCGTCTGCGCGAAGCGCTTGACGAGCCCGGTGGCGATACGCGCGGCAGCGACGGTGACGGTGAGCCCGGCCAGCACGATGACGGCTCGCGTGATGTACTCCTCGGCCCGACCGCTCCACGCAAGCCCGTCGAGTGCGATCATCGCGCCGCCGAGGGCGAGCCAGAACATCGGCATGTGGCCGAGCCCGTCCGCGACCACCGACCAGCCCGGCCACTCGCTCTTGCGTGCGAGCGCGCGGATTCGTCCGGCGACGAAGCGCTCGATCAGCCAGCCCATGAGCAGGCCGCCGAGCGTCCAGGCGGCGAAGATAGCGTATTCCTCTACGGTGGCCCCGAAGATCTTCATGCAGCTCCTCTACAAGACGTCCTCGTGTCGTTCGCTAGCTCCTGGCAGCGGATCCCGCGGGGCATCGCGCACCTCCATGGTCTGCTACGAGCGTAGCAGACCTAGCGCGCCAACCTCGAGAGCAACATACGGACGTCGGCGACCGTGTCCGCGCGATAGCGCGCGCGTGACCCGGCGATGCCGACCTTGACGGTGTACGCGTCATCGGGAAGGACGTGGAACACCTCTTCGTCGGTGCGGCCGTCCCCGATGGCGAGCACGAAGTCCCAGTCGTCCGACTCCAGGAAGTCCACGGCCGCGCGCCCCTTGGTGAGGCTCGCCGGCTTGACCTCCACGACGCGATTGCCCTCGACGATGGCCACGTCGTAGTTCTCCACGAGCGTGCCGAGCGCGTCGCGCAGCTCGCGTGCGCGCAAGGGGCCGAGCCCCGGATCGGCGCCGCGGTAGTGCCACACGAGCGAGTACTGCTTCACCTCGAGCGACGAGCCCGGTGTGCGCTCGACGTAGCGCTCCATGATGGGCCGGACGTCGTCTCTCCAGAGTGCTTCGCCCACGGGCGCCGCGATCCAGTCGCCCCCGCGCCAGCGCTGCAGCGCGCCGTGCTCGGCCACGAGCGAGATGTTGAGGTCGCCGAGCCACGGCTCGAGCGTCTCGCGCGAACGTCCGCTCTCCACAACGACCTCGTTCGCGCCGTCCGCCGCGAGCTTGCGCAACAGGCCGAGAAGCTCCTCGTCCGGTCCGGCGGCGTCAGGCTTGCGGCTGAAGCCCACGAGCGTGCCGTCGTAGTCGAGCAGCAGCAGCCGGCGACGCGCCTTCTCGTAGTCGGCGGCGATGCGCTCGATGGCGCGCTCGGTCAGCCGCCGCGCGCCCCGCTCGGCACGCATCGCGCGCATCTCGTCCACGGCCTCCATGAAGTCCGTCGCCCACGCCACGACGTCGTAGCGCGAGAGCAGCCCCTGCATCGAGTCGAGCCGCTCGCGTTGCTCGGCCGGGTCCATCTCGAGCGCGACGCCGAGCGCTCCGGCGATGTCGATGAGGTCGAACGGGTTCACGGAGAGCGCGTCGCCGAGCTCGCGCGAAGCGCCGGCCATCTCGGACAAGATGAGCACGCCGAGACGGTCGTCGCCCTTGGTGGCCACGAACTCCTTGGCCACGAGGTTCATCCCGTCGCGCAACGGCGTGACGAGCATGACGTCGGCCTCCCGGTACATCGCAACGAGCTCGGGGAACGGGATCGCGCGGTAGAGGTAGCGCACCGGCGTCCAGTCCATCGTGCCGTAGCGTCCGTTGATGCGGCCGACGAGCTCGTCCACCTCGCGCTTGAGCATCTGGTAGTGCTCAACGTCCTCGCGCGACGGCACGGCGACCATGGTGAGTCCCACGCGCCGCTGCCACCCGGGGTGCTCGGCGAGGAAGTGCTCGTACGCGTGCAGGCGGGCGGGGATGCCCTTGGTGTAGTCGAGGCGGTCCACCGAGAGGATGAACTTGCGATCGCCGAGGTCGCGCCGCAGGCGCTCGGCCGCCTGGTCTGTCTCGGCGTCCTCGGCCTGCTCGGCGAAGCGCCCGTAGTCGATGCCCATCGGGAACGCGTCGACCTTCACGACGCGATTGCCGATGACGATGCGCCCGAGCTGGTGGTCGTGCCCGGTCAGGCGCAGGACGCTCGAGAGGAAGTGCCGCACGTAATCGTACGTGTGGAAGCCGAGGACATCGGCGCCGAGAAGCCCCTCGATGATGGACTCCCGCCAGGGGAGCATGCGGAAGATCTCGAAACTCGGGAACGGGATGTGGAGGAAGAAGCCGATGCTGATGTCGGGAAAGCGCTCGCGAAGCATGCCCGGCAAGAGCATGAGGTGGTAGTCGTTGATCCAGAGGATGTCGTCGGGCTGCAGGATCTCGGCGATGGTGTCGGCGAAGCGGCGGTTGACGCGCTTGTACGCCTCCCAGTACTCCTCGTCAAAGACCGCGTACTGCGTGAAGTGGTGGAAGACCGGCCAGATGGTCTCGTTGCTGAAGCCGTGGTAGTAGAGGTGCACGTCGTCGGGGTCGAGGTAGATCGGGACGCACGAGTGCTCGTCGTGGAGACGCTCGCGCACCGAGTAGCGATCGAGCGCGACGTCGTCGGGCTGGTCGAGCCAGCCGATCCACAGGCTGTCGTAGCGCTGGTAGAAGGCGCCGAGGCCCGTGGCCAGCCCTCCCACGCTGCCGTGGAAGACGACCTGGCCGTCGGCGTCGACCTCCGGCGAGACGGGCAAACGATTGGAAACGATGAGTAGGCGACCCACGAATACCCCCAGAGGGTCGGATACGGTTTCCCAGTATACATACCCGAGGACGGACGGCGGGTCGGCGAGGGCGGTGGGCGCGTGTCGCGCCGCAGGTGCGCGACCGGTCCCGCCCCCGGGCGCGCGCGTTGACCCTCGGCGGTCGGGCGGCTACACTACGCGTTGCGCTCAGGCCGGTTCATCCCGGCACGGCGTGTGCTGGCAAGGGCCGTTAGCTCAGTTGGTAGAGCAGGGGACTTTTAATCCCAAGGTCATAGGTTCGATCCCTATACGGCCCACCACAAGTGAATACGCCCCCATCGTCTAGAGGCCAAGGACTCCGCCCTTTCAAGGCGGCAACAGGGATTCGAATTCCCTTGGGGGCACCATAAAACCGCAGGTCAGAGTGCCTGAGTAGCCCGATTTCGAGTGCGAATTCGGGCTACAAATGTCTTGTGGCTGAGAGCGGGCGCGGGGTAAAGGCGCAGCTCAGATGGGGTGTAGATGCCCTCATGCGGCCAAATAGCAGTCCCTTTTGTCCAGAATCGGCGCTCGACTGAGTTGTTGCCCGATTTGTTGCCCGTTGTGCAGCTACTCCGTCGCCGTGAGCCCCCGGATCACCTCGTCGACGTGATGGCCCTCGACGCTCTCGTCAATCGCGAAGAAGTGTATGTCGAGAGGCTCAAGTCGCTCGAGGAGAGCCTCGATGTGAACTCCTGGCAGCGGCGCGGATTCAACACCAGACACGACTTCCGCCCATTCCGTAGGGGCGTATTCGCCGCCCCAGTGGCCCGAAGCCGACTTCGCCACGCCACAAGTCGGGCTCCCATCGACCCCCACGACACCGAGGATCTCGTACCCGCAGCGCCGATACTCCTGAACCTGTGCGAGGGTCTCATCGGAGAGCCGGGCGCATAGTCCGCGGAATGCGACGTTCTCGTACTGTTCTCGTGTCTGGCCCCACCTACTCATGCCGCACGATTCCATCTCGGCACAGGGCATCTGAATGATCCCGACGCCGAGGGCGGCCAGCTGCGTGATCAACGGGTGCACTCCCGCGTACTGGGCGAGACCTTCTACCTTCGAGTTCGCGTTCAGCAGGCAGTGGCACACGAAGACGATTCTGCGACTCCTGGAATCCACCGGGTTTCGGCCCGCATCTTCTGTGGTCATCTCGATCATCTCCTCGTGGCTACCGAAAGGATTCCACTTGACGATTCAGATTGACATTCCTGATGACAACCATCAAGCAGAATGATACCTTGAGCGCACGGTCATGCATGTCGACCGACCGGCATCTGGTAAAGAAGGAGGCCTGCATTGAACAAGCGCATCGCGCTCGTGTTCGTACCGGTGGGAATCGGGATCAACGTGATTGGTGGGCTGCTTGCCAGCTCGCTCAAGTTGCCCGTATTCCTCGATACGATCGGTACGATTCTCTCCGCGGCGATACTCGGCCCATGGTGGGGAGCGCTTACGGGGGGTCTGACGAACATCATCATGGCTCTCCAGAACCCGATGGACATGTGGTTCGCGATCGTCAACATCGCGGTTGGACTCATCGTAGGCTTCATCTCCGTCAAGTTCGGGTTCCAGAAGTGGCTTGTCGTGCTCATCGCCGGTCTCATCATCTCCGTTGTGGCGCCGATTATCGGCACGACCATTGCGACGTATGTGTACGGTGGGCTCACCGGCGGCGGACTCGACATCTTCGTCGGCGGACTCATGAAGGCTGGTGCCGACGTGTTCACGGCCGCCTTCATACCCAGGATCGGCTCGAACCTGGTCGATAAACTACTCTCAGTCTTCGTGGTGATGTTCGTGATCATGGCACTTCCGAAGACGTTGAAGGGCTATGCTGCGGGCCCGGAAGAAGCGTAGCTCTCGACATGCGTCTAGAAGCTCGTGTCCGCTGAGGTGACAGAAGGGCTCCCGACGTTCGAGCCGGGAGCCCTTCCGCATCCGATAGGGCTGGGGGTCGTCCCCGTCGGCCCGCGGATGTTCCTCGCCGCCTGTGGGATCCTCGCCGTCGCACTGACACCGACGCTTCCGGGTCTCGGCGCTCAGCTGCTCCTGCTCCTTGCGGCAGCGACCGCCACTGGGCTTCTCATGCCCCTGGTCCAGAGTTGGAAGGGCGTTGCCTGGGTCTCGCTCTCCTTGCTGGTTATCTACGCATGGGCATATCCGGGCTCGACTGACCATGTGTGGATCTTCGGTGTTCAGGGTTTTCTCGCCGGTCTGCTCATCGTCATCCGCCTGCTTGGGTTCGTCTCGGTCATGTATCTGCTGCTGCTGTCAACGGGACCGCTCGCGATCATACGGTGGGCGGGAGACGTGAACGAGGATCTTGGCATCATGGTCTCGCTCACGCTCAGCGTGCTGCCCGTGATGAAGCAGCAGATGGATACCACCATCCAGGCACAACAGGCCCGCGGGATGGCCATGGGCGGTAACATTGTGCGCAAGATGCGCGTCTACCTCGCCGTGTTGATCCCCGTGATCGTGAAGTCGCTCGTGCGCGCCTACGGCATGGCTGTGCTGCTGCATGTCCGAGGGTACGGCTCCAGCCGTAGGGTGAAGCCCCAGCGCAAGGTGACCTCGGGAGCCGTAGCCTGCTATGCAGGGGGCGTGCTCTGGATCGTGGCCGTCGTAACGACTCGGCTGGTATTCCGATGAGTGACCGTGGGGCACGCGTCATTGCCGAGGGAGTCGGCTTCACGTACGCGGGTACGCGTTCCGTGGCAATCGAGGGCGTCGACTTCATCGCCGGCTTCGGTTCCGAGACCTGGGTCACAGGACCGAATGCCGCGGGTAAGAGCACCCTCCTGGCGATGATCGCGGGTGTCGTGCCTACAGTGATAGAGGGTAAGCTCACGGGCCGACTGGATGTCGTCGGGGCCGGCGTGAGGACTGATGCCACGCCTTCGATGGTGTTACAGGACTCGGGCGTCTATCTGTTTCGCACAGTCTTCGACGAGATTGCCTTTCCGCTGGCCAACCGCGGGGTGTCGGAGGACGAACTGGAACCGGCAGTTCGAGGTGCGCTCGAAGTGGTCGACATCGCGCATCTCGAGGCTCGTTTGATGCACACGCTCTCCGGTGGTGAGCGTCAGAAGGTTGCAGTTGCGGCGGCTCTCGCGGTCGATCCAGACGTGCTGCTTCTGGACGAGCCCTTCGAACAGCTCGATCCTGCATCGGCCGATGAGGTTCTTGGACTCGCACGCCGGCAGGCCGCCCTTGGGACGACGGTGTTCATTGCCACCCGCGAGGCCGAGCATGTGCCAGAGGGCGCACAACGGCTTCATCTTGTCGCGGGTGTTCCCCATCATGACTCTGCTGCGCCGAGGATCGCGTGTCGGCCCACAGCCCGCCCCCAGGGCGGTCCACTGCTGGAGCTGCGGAAGCTCACCCATCGGTATGGCTCGGGTGGTGGTGTCGAGGACGTCGATCTGATCGTGCGTGAGGGGGAGTCGGTCGCGCTTCTCGGCCCGAACGGCGCCGGCAAGACGACGATCATGAAGCACACTATCGGCCTGCTCCGACCTGATTCGGGTGACGTGCGGGTGCTCGACAAGGATACGAGTGACCATGAGATTTGGGATTTGGCGCGCGATGTAGGACTTCTCTTTCAGAATCCCGACGACCAGGTCTTCAACAGGCTGGTGGAGATCGAGGTCGCTTGGAGTCTCATCGCTCGAGGAACCGCTAAAGACGCAGCACTTGAGCGGGCGAATGCGGTCATGGTGGAGCTAGGCATCGACAGGTTGGCGAAGGAAAACCCCCACGAAATCACTGCCTCTGAGCGACAGCTGGTGTCCTTCGCCTCGGTTCTTGTGGCGGAGCCCCGTCTCATCGTGCTCGATGAACCCACCAAGGCACTCGACGCCGATGCTGCACAGACCGTCGTGTCTGCGGTTGAGCGACGACTTGATGATGGCGCCGGCGTATTGCTCGTCACACATGATGTGCGTTTCGCCGCCCGGCTCTCCAATCGTTGCGTAGTGCTGGCCGACGGTCGAGTGATTGCGGACGGGCCCTCGTGTGAAGTACTGGAAGATGCGAGCCTACTTCGTCGTGCGCGGCTCCTCACGTAGGGCTAGCGGCGGACAACTCGCTGCCCGATTTGTCGCCCGATTTGTCGCCCAAATACATGGTGACTGTTGGTACTCGTTGGTACCTATTGGGACTCGCCGCAGCTCCGCTGTCCCAACGAGTCCCAACGAGTCCCAATAGTCACAAGCACTATCGGGATTCGAATTCCCTTGGGGGCACCACAAAACCGCAGGTCAGAAGCCTGAGTAGCCCGATTTCGAGTGTGAAATCGGGCTACAAATGTCCTCCGGCTGAGAGCGGGCGCGGGGTAAAGTCGCAGCTCAGAGGGGGTGCGGGCGCCTACATGCGGCCGAATAGCAGTCCCCTGTGCCCAGGATTGGTGCACGACTGAGTTGTTGCCCGATTTGTTGCCCAAATTGAGTCGGCATAAGAACGACCGCATCTGCTGACAAGTTCGGTGACTCATATGCCAACCTTGGCCGGGTGCTGATCGTCCAGACCCTCGATCATCTCCTTGAGTGGATAGATCGTCTCTTGCCGGATGCTGTCGGCGCGCACTGCGGTTCGCTCTTTGCCATACGTTCCGAGCGTCCGGTAGACGTTGAACATGTTGCGCGAGAGCGGGTCAACGCCTTTGGGTTCACTGGCGATCAGGAGCGCCGTGGCCGCGATGATCGCCTCGGCGCTGGCGTTCCAGAACGCCTCGTTGCCGCCATGCCCGCCGAGCTGTGCCGAGACGATCGTCTTTGCAAGCTCGTGCGCCATGTCTTCCGCATGCGCGATCTCGGCCGACCAGATCAAGTCGACGATGAGGTCGAGCGGCGACCACTGGACGGACCGAGAGGGATCTCGCAGGTCGATCGTGTCGACGCGGTAGCCATTGGCTTTGAGGTGCTCGCAGGTGGTGAGGTAGAGCTCTCCTTTGGGGTCCGGGATCACCATCGACTCGCCGAGTTCGCCGAGCGCGTAGATGCTCGGCAGCACGATCCGTCGCGTCTTACCCGAGCCGGTGGAGCCGATCACGAGTACGTGGCCCTCTGAGCCCGAGAGGTAGTAGGTCTCTTTGCGGCCGCGCTCGGCCGGGGTGGCGCCGATCACGAAGCCCGAGACGCCGGGATCCGGGGTCGTGCCGGGCGACCACGTGACTGCGGAGGACTCGAGTGCCGCGGGGGCCATGAGGTTCGAGGTGCCATGCTCGCCGCGACCGGCGGTTTGCGGGATGCCGGCGACGACGCCGGTGCCGCCGGTTCGCGGATGCATGAGGTGCCCGGAGATCCAGACCCACCAGACCACAATCGCGACGATGAGAAGGAGCGAGAGGGCGAGGGTCGCCGGGTTCGTGACGGTGGCCAGCCAGCGGGTCAGGAGGGGGGAGAGCGCCCACGAGGTCAGCGGCGCGGTGTCCGCCGCTCGGTCGAGGAGGAGCGGGGCGAGAGCTGAGAGTCCCAGTGGGATGAGAGCGGCGGCCAGCGTGGCCAGGAGGATCGTCGATGCGGCCCGCCAGATTCCGGTCTTGCGGGCCATGTGCACCTCCCTGGCTTCAGCGGCATGTGAGCTGGAGTGGAAGCTAGCACAGTGGCTTCGCGATCCCGGACTTTGTGGTGGTTGGGCACTCGTGCCGCGATGCGGGGGCTGTTACCGCAGACGCTACGAGGCACGTGTCCAAATACTCAGGCGGACGTTCTGGGAGATGCCCCTGACGTCAAGACAGGGCATAGCCCAAACGGACGGCAAGGCGAGGGAGAACAAGCCAGACGCTGTGGCGCCGGAGAACAGACGGCTGGTCAAGCTGTCGAAGTGTTGGTGCGTGGCACGCCGGGACCGCACGCATCGGCCGCGGCACGGTCAGCCCTCATCGCCCTGGTCTAGGCCGGTTCAGGTTGTCTGGTTGGCCCAAAGCAAGGCCCAGGGTGTACTCTTGAGGAACTAGTTGGTGAGGGGCTTGGGCCATGTGGCAGCATAGGCCCTGGTGACGAACGGTGTGTGACCTGCAACGCAGCAGTGAACTCTTGTGGAAATTGGAGCGTCGTGGAGATTCTCGCGGGGGATGAGTTCTACTTCCAGTGGCACATCACTGAACGCTGCAACCAGCGCTGCGCTCATTGCTATCACGAATCGTACTCCCCTGCGGACGAAATGCCACTGGGCGACCTCCTGGCCGTCTTCGCTGAGATGGAGCATGCGCTTCGCGTATGGAATCGCATCGGCTCCTTGTCGCTCACCGGTGGCGAGCCATTCATGAGGCGCGACGAGCTGTTCGCGCTGATAAGCAGACTCGACCTCAGCGATGTTGTGGGCTACTACGACATCCTTACCAACGGAGCTCTCATCTCGGATGAAGACGTCGTGCGCTTGCGGGCTGCGACGAAGCTCCGGCGTGTCCAGCTCTCGCTTGAAGGCCCATCCGCCGAGCTCAACGACTCGATTCGGGGCAACGGCACGTTCGAACGAACGATTGCGGCGATAGACCTCCTCAAGTCCGAGGGCATGGAGGTCGCGGTCATGATGACCGTCACGCGTCGGAACAAGGGCTCGATTCCACACATGATCAATGTGCTCGCCGACCATCAAGTGGACACCTTCGCTATAGAGCGGTTCATCCCTGAGGGCTCAGGGGCTCAACTTCACGACGCGATGTTGACACCCGAAGAGGCGCGAGAGGTCTTTGAGACGGTCCACGCTCTCGGCGTGTCAGAACGTCGCGTCAGGGTCTTGATGTACCGCCCGCTCTTCGCGCTTGTCGATAGCGATGATCCGACCGTCGGGGCCATGTGTTCAGTGGGGACTAATGCGCTCACGGTCATGCACGACGGGACGGTCTACCCTTGTCGACGATTGCCGATACCCCTCGGCCATGTGCTCCGGGATGGTCTTTTCAAGATCTGGTACGACTCGGATTTCCTCTGGAAGGTTCGCGACCCAGCGAACCTGTCGGACTGTGCGAAATGTGATCTCGTCGCGGTCTGTCGTGGATGCCGCGCGATGGCGCACTTTGCTTCGGGCGATTGCTTTGGCGCCGATCCGCATTGTTGGAGGTCGGTTGAATGTACCGCCTGAGACAGGGGCTCCGTCTCCGACGGGGTCCGTCCGAGACGTTCTGGGCGTTTGACTTGGAGAGCGGTGAGCACTACGAGGTGAACGGGACCGCGTTCGCCGTGCTGGAAGCGCTTGAGGGCGGGGCCGAGCTCGACATGATCGTTGTCACGCTTGCCGACGAGTATGGTAAGTGCGAGGACACCGTCAGGGCAGATGTCGCGGAGTTGCTCGAAATGTGTGAAACCGAAGGACTCGTTACTAGGGAGGCGTGAGGGATGGCTGCTAAGAAGGCCAAGACGTATGAGAAGCCGGCAATCAAGAAGCAGGACAAGATGAGGTTCCCACTTCGTGGTGTAGAGAACGTGAACAAGGAGCTGGCCTGCAGGCAGTGCTCTTCCTGTCACGGGTGCCGATGACCGTCCGAGTCGGGGGGCACCGTGGATTGGAAGACGTTCCGCGCTCTTGAGACATTCTCGATTCTGTACGACATTCAGATCGATGAAGAGGCGTACGACGAGGGGCTCTGCAACGTTAAGGTGCGCGCGCCCGGGTTGATGGCGCCGTCCTTCGACCAGGTCATGCTGCAGCCAGAGAAACGACCGTGGGAGCGGAAGCGCTTCGACTTGACACCGCTCGAAGCATTCGCCGACATCCCGTTGGAGGTCGTCTTGGGGGGTGCGGGTAGCCCAGGGTCACGCAACCGCTCGAAGATCGTGCGCCTTACGCGTGATGACGGCGTGAGTCGATTGTGGCGCATTCTCTTGCAGGCGAAGCGCACGAGGGCCGCACTCATGCGTGAAGGCGCCACGGCTGCGGACAGCGCGCTGGATCAGCTCGCGCTGGACCTTCTGAGGCACACGCCAACGCTCCCAACCGCCTCGCTTCTAGACAAGGGGAAGCTCAACATCCCGGCGCTTCAATGCGGCTTGCTGCGCGTCTTGATGTTTCTCGAGGCCTCAGCCTGCTACCGGGGTTTCCACTCCATTGCCTCGGCGGAAGACGCCGTCGATTCGATTCAATCGCTACTGATTGGACTCGGAGAGCACAAGAAAGGCCAGAGCCCGTACGAGCTCCTGGCGCTGTATGACAAGGCGCAAGGGGAGCTCCACGTTAGGAGCCATGACAAGGCCGGCGAGTCCTTCCGGAAGGTGGCAGAGTGCACGGGCTGCTGGCAGGACGGGATTCCCAAGGACACCCACTGCTTTGAACCATCACAATCGGCGCTCATCGAACCTCTTCGGTGGCCTGGAATGGAATCGCTGTTCGCGGCCTACATCGGCCGTCCGGCGGTGCTTCAGATTGCCGAGGTTCTGATAAACATGCAGCGATCGGGCGAGGCTCGTCAGGTCTTGCAGCGCATGGATAGGACGGAGGTCGGCCCCTACCAAGCGGCTCGTCGACTTGTACTCGAAGGTCGAGTCGCCAACGATACTTCAGATCCGACACGCCAGCTGCGTCTGGATGGGATCGTTGGCCTTCCAAAGAACTCGCGCCGGCTTCTTAGCCAAGTTGACGCGGTCAACATCGAGCGAGAGAAGTCCCCACAGAGACGCTGCGCTCCGCTTGTGCGGCGTGCAGCCAACGCGGGGTTTGATCGGACCGAACTGGACCAGTCTGTGCTGGAATGGACGAAGGGATTGGGCAGACTGGCTACCGTCATCCGTCAGGCGGATTCGGCTGCCGATGTGACAAGCGCAATCCAGTATCTGACCCTTGACCTCCCTGCAGAGCAACAATCGTCGTCACCAGCGGAGGTGCGTTCATTCTTCGATGCCGCCACTGATCTGATTGAGGACGGGCAATACCGCGATTACCGCGTTGAGGTTCGCGGGAAGTTGTCGGAGGGCATCTGGGACCTCTTCTTGGCCACACACGAACGCCTGAATGCGACAGCAGAGACATCTGGGAGCCAAGTGAGGGCGTCGCTTGTGGATCTTGCGGCAGCGGTCAGCGCTGATGCGAATTACTTGTACGACCGGTTGGCCAAGGCCGAGGTTCAGGAATACACCGAGGACTTGTGGCGAGCCCGAAATGCCTTCATCCAAGGAGAGCTGCTACCCCTCGAGAAGGGCGATGACCGTCAGAGGAGTCTGCGGGACTTCTTGTTCAGACGGTTCCTTTGTACTCCTCTGGGTGGGCAGATGAGCGCCGCTACCGGTGATTGTCAAACCTGTGAAGAGCGCCTGTGTTTCGCAGAGGGTTGCCACAGACAGCTCGTGGCATTATCGGAGAAGAATCCGTCTCTGATCGTCCACCGCGAGGGCCAAGAAGAGCGCATTTGGCACTATGGCGACCTGGTTGCCAAGAGAAACAGCTGCGGTATCGACGCACGGCTGGCAGACCATCGCTCGTCGCGGACGCCATCGGGATGGGCCATTGCCGTTCTGCAGCGCTGGAATTCGTTCACGCCGGCGATGGCTGCATCCGAGGGCGGTGGCTACTTCGTCTACCATACCCCGCCCTTGGCGGCAGGCGCTCGTCCTTCGGCCCAGTCTATCGACATCGGTGTTGCGGTCGATCCTGGATATGGCTTCATCAAGAACTTCCTGTCTGAGGGCTTCTGCATCGACGACATCACAGCTGTAGCCGTGACGCATGACCATCCGGACCATCTTGCGGACTTTGAGGCAATCCACAACCTGAAGGTGGAGCGCGACAAGGCACTCAAGAAGGAAGAGTCTTCAGGTAGTCGAAAGGCTCGGCAGAGCGCCGCAGCGCTGCGAGCGAAAGGCAGGATGCATGTCATCGTGTCGGACGGGGCACGTCGACATCTCGAACGTGTCGTCGAGACGAGTCCCGTGGTGGCCGACACGGTAGTCATCGCTCCCAGCAATCCGGACGGTGTCCGGGCGGCCAGTCATGTTGTCCCCGCCGCCCAGGGCGCGAAATGCATAAAGCTGCACGCCATCCACGCTCTACACAAAGACATCTCGCTGGCTTCCGGGCCCATGGGGGCTGACAGCATAGGTCTGAGACTCGAGTTAAGAGATACCCAGCGAAAGTGCGCTGCCAAGGTCGGCCTGCCATCTGACACCCGATGGCATGGGGCCATCTCAAAGCACTATCGGGACTGCACCGTGGTCTGCCTTCATCTGGGCTCAATCAGTGGACGCGGCAGGCGCTTGCTCGACTTCTTCAGGCCCAAAGAGGTCTCAGACGTCTTGCTAGATGCTAATCACCTGTTTGTCCCCGGAGTGCTTTGGTTCATTGATGACCTTGCCAAGAGCGCGAAGGCAGGCGAACCGAAGCTGGTTGTACTATCCGAGTTCGGCGAAGAGTTGAGTGGCGGCATTCGAGTTGCGCTGGCTCAAGCATTCGACGCACATGTTCCGGATCAAGTGCGCGTGCTTGCCGGCGATGTCGGCTTGCTAGTAGATCCCGTCCAGCGGTCGGTTCGCTGTTCTTGTTGCGGTGAGTTCTACGCTTGGCGATCGATGCGGTTCGAGTATGAGCTCTTTGGCGACTCTGAGCAGATCTTCTACGTTTGCCCGTCTTGTCATTCGGCGCTGTCATTCGACCAGAAGGCAGCTATCTTTCGAAGGAGCCAGGTTCCGCTGATGAGAATGATCTTGGAGCGGTGACTTCGGTGCCTGAAGTGACGCTTGCACGAGCCCAGGGCTGCCTCGAGAGAAGTATCGAAGGCATGATAAGAAGGACGGCCGACGCGGAACGAGTGGCGAGGGTCGGCGTGCTGTGTCCGCCGTTGGCTCCGCGATCCGTGCCGCTCGTTCGCGACAAGCAGAATCGTGACGGCGGGTGGATTGACGCGGAGGACACCATTTGGTGCGCGGCGCTGCTGGCAGGCACCGAGACGGGGGGAGGGTCTTCGTTCTCCGATGCCGTGAGCTGGCTGGCCTCTCACAGGACCCCTGTGGGGGCCTGGGGGCGAAACGAGCGCGATCAACCGAGAATCCCGTTGTCCGCCATCGCGCTGAGGTTCATTGGAGATGCGATTGGGGAGCAGGCCGACTGGCAACGCATCGACGCCCTCTGGTCTGCAGATCTTGACGCTGAGATTCGCCTTTCGTACAAGGGCGGCTTCTTCCTGTGCTGTCAAGATTCACTGTCCGACGCATCTGCGCTCGCGAAACGGACGGTCGAGTACCTGCACTCTGAGGCTAACGAAGATGGGGGATTCGGCCCATGGAAGGATCACCCAGTGGGGAGCGATCCATGGAGTACTGGCGTCTGCCTCGCCGGGCTGGCGCGATTCCCTGAGATTGCCGACCGGGTTGTGGTTGGACGCGCAGTTGATTGGCTCGTGTCCACGCAACTGCCGTCCGGATACTGGCCGTGCCATTTCATCGACGAGGGTACGGCGTATGCCTACTGGGGTTTGTCCGAGGCACTCAAGCTGCTGGACGCCCTCTGATGTGTGGCATCTGCGGCATTGTCGGGCGTATGGATCCTGCGCTGGCCGACCGAATGCTATCCAGCATTCGACATCGCGGGCCCGATTCGTTTGATCTTCTGTCGACCTTGGGGTCATCTGTCGGGGGATGCCGTCTCGGAATCGTTGGTTCTCCCATGTCCCCGATGCCGCGAGCAGAAGGCGGGTCGTTGGTTCTCTTGAATGGCGAGTTGTACGACTACCGCGGACTTGCTGATGGGCTGGGCCTCGCGACTCTCGATCCGCTGGATCCGGAAGCGGATCTGATCCACCGGCTAGCGCAGTACGATGGCCTTCACGGGCTGACGCGCCTTCGAGGGATGTTCTCTGTCGTTGTGATGGACGACAAACGCACACTATTGGCGCGCGACCGACTTGGAATCAAGCCGCTGTTCTACTCGGTGGTGGATGGCGAAGTCGTGTTTGGCTCAGAGATGAAGGCAGTCCTGGCGGACCCGAGAGTGCCGACGATGCTCGACGAGCAAGCGCTCGATGAGACTGCTGTCTTTGGGTACATCAGCTCGCCCGACCGAACGCCATTCGCCAACATCAAACAGGTTCCGCCGGGAAGCATCGTCGAAGTCTCCGACGGGCGAGTCCGAGTCCATAGGTACTGGGAGCCCGAGCCAGCGCGACATGTCGGCGCCGAATCCTGCGCGGACTCCGCGGAAGCTGTGCTCGACTGTCTGCGAAACGGCCTTGAGCAGATGTTGCAGCATGATCCACTGGAGAAGGGGTTCTACCTCTCAGGGGGTGTCGACTCGTCGTTGCTGGTCATGCTCGCTGCGCAGGCGCATGGTGAGGCCCCGTTGACGTTCACCTTGGCGGATCGCGATGACACCCCGGATCTTCTCGCCGCAAGAGCAGTCGCCAACGCGGTGGGTGCCAACCACCACGAATTCCGCGTGACGCTGGATGACTACCTCCAAGAACTCCCCATCTTCGTGCAGCACTACGAGAACGTCATCGCTGGTGGAGTGTTCGACATCCATGGAGGCATGGCGTATCAGATGCTGTCACGCAAAATCTCGGAGCATGTTCGAGTCGCATTCTCCGGAGAGGGCGCAGACGAGCTCTTCGGCGGATACTACTGGTCCTACACTCACCCGCTTGGTTTCTCCGACCGAATTCGTGGACGACTCGAGGCCATTGGGTCTCCAGACGCAGTGGCTGAGCAGGTGGACGCCCTGTTCCCGCGACCCGAAGACGAATCCGCCTATCGCCGCAATCTGTTCGACTTCCTGATTCGCGGCGGCCTCTCCAACTACCACCTTTGGAGCGTGGACCGATCTTGCTCTGCGTTCGGTTTCGAAGTTCGGCCCGCATATCTTCATGACGATCTAGTGGAACTGGCGCTTTCGCTTCCGGTAGAGGCCAAGGTCCTCGGGCGTGACACAAAACGTGTTCTGAAGGCGGCGGCGAGGCCAGTGTTTGAGCACTACGGGGTATCGCACCTTCTCGGGCGGCAGAAGTTCGGGATGCCGGCAGCCGTGGATCGGATAGCACCACAAGTCGAAGACCTCGCGTGCGGGTTGGTGTCGGATGCCGATCTTGCCTCCCATCCGTCCCGGCGTTTGGTAAAGTCTCCGCTCGATGCTGTGATGTTCGACCTCTTCCACTACGTGTTCGTGGAGAATCGCGGAGCACTGCCGGCGGGCTTCGATGTCAGGGAGTTCTATAGGAGTGGCGACCGTGCGCGTATGTATCGTTAGCAAGTTCCCGCCGATCGAGGGCGGAATCGCCGCACGCACCTACTGGCGTGTGCGCAGGTTGCTGGACGCTGGACACGAGGTGGCGGTTGTCACGAACGCCGGAAGTGTCGAGCAGGAGTATAGAATCGTCGGCTGTGATGAGCATATCGACTGGCTTGTCCGGGAGCGAGGGCTGCATCTTCACGATGTTTCAGGGCCAGTTCCGTGGCACGTGCCCTGTAGCCCTGACTACCTGGGACGGCTTCTGAACGAGATCCTCCTCGTATTGCGATCGGGTGAGTGGGACCGGATTGAGTCCGACTACCTGGTACCGTATGGAATTGCCGCGTACTTGGCTTCGAAGCTAACGGGCGTACCGCACATCGTTCGGCATGGGGGAAGCGACATCGCCAAGTTTCTAGACCACCCCGCTTACAGCACGATGCTCCACGGTGTACTCCATGACGCCCAGCTAGTGATCACCGACGACTATCACGAACACATCATCCGTGACACCGGGGCGAAGACGGAGACCAGGCCTATATATGAGATCTACGAATCCGCCTTCGAGCGCAAGAGCGGTTCTCGTGTCTCGGGCAGTCCGATGGTCTTCGCGTACATCGGAAAGGTCAATCACCATTGGCGTCGCAAGGGTCTGGACAAGATAGTCGACTGGTACGCGGAGCAGGACCGATCGAAGACGATCTTGCGGATCGTCGGTCAAGGGGTCGGGGAATCGGATTTTGCCGGGTGGGCCGGTGAGCGCCTTGGGGCGAGCCCGTTGCTCGAGCCATTCGTGCCACCATGGGACATGCCGGAGCTGCTGGATTCAGTTGACGGCGTTCTTGTGCTTGACTCTGATCACGTGGTGAAGAACACGTCGATGCTGGCGATGGAGGCCCGACAAATGGGGATTCGAGTCATCGAGTCGCTCTAGTCGCATGGCCCAGCGGTCATCTTGGGCGGCGCCCCCTACGGCAAGCGCAAGCGTGGTTCGTCGGGCTCTACCGCAAGCTCTCGCGGGGCACTTGTGACTGCCCGTTATTGCTCACGAGGGATAGAGGACAATCTCGGGCGCAGTTCGCGCCCCACGGTCGTCCCCGTCGAGCGCTTGAGAGACGGGGACGCCCCGGGCTTCGCGGATGCGCCGAGGGTCGCGACGGTACTTCCGATGAAGACTCAGCCGTCTTGCCGAGTACGCCCATCTCCTCAGCGTGTCAGCACAGCGTGAGACACTGCATGCATGAACAGACCGCCTACAGCACCGAAGTACGAGGATCCGGATGGTCCATTCTTGCAGCGTGTTGACCTCCGCTCCTTATCCGCTGATCTCGATGGTTTCGATCCCGCCGCACTCGTACGCGAACTCGCCGCTCTGCAGCTCTGCCCGGAGAACGCGGAAAAGGCGCTCCGACTCGAGGCGGCGGTTGCGGCGAGTATTGGGGCAGCGCCTAGGCGCGCCATGCAAGATGGAGCAGGTTCCTCGAATGCGCACCACGTGTTCCTGCGTGATTCTGCGCTCAAGTACTTGGCTGCTCGTGAAGACCCTCTTCCCGGACCCGTGTGTCGGGAGATCCTGTTCGAGCAGCAGGGTCGCCTCGTGTTGCCCGGACAAGATCCCGGCGGGGTACACACGCTCGAGCTGATTGCGCGGACCCTGTTCCTGCATCCATCCGCGGGCTCACTTGCTGGAATTGACCGTGCGAAAGACGTACTTCGCGCCGGTCTCGCGTTGAGTCATCGCATGTGCGGCGATGCCGGTCTTTCGCCCAGCAGCGGATTCCTCAGTGGCGCCGGCGAGGAGCTGAGTATCCCGCCCGAGTCCGTACTGCACGAGCTGTCACAAGCAGTGGTCTTCGATGCGGCCGACCTCGGTGCCTTGATGTCGAATTGTCGCTTCTCGGAGGAAGGACTCGGCCGACTCATCTGTGACCAGGGCGCTGTCGACCTGGAATCGTTCGACCCTGATGACAACGAACTTCTTTGGCACCCTCTGCTCTCTATCAACGGCGGAGTGATCATCGCGTTGCCATATGCGCTCGTGCCTGCCATGACGCGCGCCGCCGTATCAGCTCTCGAAGCTGAGGGCAGCCTTCCAGAGTTCGCCAAGATGTTCGAGCACACGGTGGGTATGCACTTGGACCAGATGCTCGCACCGCTGGGCCTGAAGGCGGCGGCGTATCTCGGTTCTCCACCCGCTGGCGCTCACCTATTCTTGTGCGCCTCGGACACAGACAAGGCGGTGCTCATTGCCTGTCTGACCGACGCAAGCGAGAACGTGTCTGCAGTGGGCCCCTGGTCCGTCCAAGATCGAGTGGACGAGCTTCTCAAGACAGCCGAGGCGAAGGCGCGAACCCTGAAGCGCAAGCAAGGTGTCCGTGACGTCACCTTACTCGTGACCCTTCAGCGGTTGTGCCGTAACGGGGTCGCGTCGCTGGCCTGGACTCCGTCCCCAAAGGGCTTCGATCGGGTCGCGATGATGTCGCTCGAAGAACTTCGTGTCCTCGCAGACTCGATAGGTGGCCGCCCTCGTCGACTGCACTACTTCCTTCAGGATCTACAGACGCTGCGTCAAGACAACTTCGTTCGAACGTGGAGCATCCTGGATCTCTTCAAGCTCTGGGAGGACAAGGGTGATGGCTTCTACCTGGGCGACGATGTTGCTCGTTCTGGGATCGGTGTGGTTCTCGACACATCTTCTGGGGGCGACCTCAGAAGGGAGGTTGCACGCAAGGTGGGCAGACGCGTCTGCCCGGGGTACGAGTCCGGAACGCTCCTTGAAGTCGAACAGCATTTCAAGGAGCTTGCAGTACCCATCTTCCAGCCCAGCATCGCGGAGCACCCAGCGCTGTGTCTTCGCGCTGGCCCCTGCTCGGTGTGGGTCGTTGCCCCGGAGCTCGCCGAGGGCTTGCCCACCCCGATGGAGGCGCAGCTCATCGAGGTTCTCGCCTACTGGCTGTGGCGCCTCGCCGGGCCGCTCGGCCAAGCCTTTGATGATGTCGGACTTGATCTGTTCGTGATCTCGTTGGTGCTCGAATCCCCTGAGACGTGGGCTCGGGTGTGCACGGGGCAGGAGCTCGAGGCATCAGGCGACCTGGCCAAGGTGGTCCCCCAGGCACCTGATCGCTTGGAGGTGCGTCTCCTTCCTGGCTTCGCGTTGCGTTCAGTCGACTCAAGCGATGCCGAGATCGATCTCTTCGCAATGATTCTCGACGGCCTCGGCGTGATGCTCGGTGATGATGCGGCGCCGCACCTTCACGCTGCACGTGAGAGTCTCACGCGGTGGGCCAGAAGCAATGAGTGCAGGATGATGAACACTTTCCGCGGCGACCGGGAGATCGACCCTCGAGGGCTTACACAACCGCACGAAGCGCCCCGCTCCTTGCAGAACCGTGTGCTTGACGGGCTCGGTGTTGACGCGACGAAGAGGGGTTGGCTCGGAGAGCCGATTGACGGTGAGCGTCATGTCGGCGCGCTTCTTGTCCAGATGGTTCACTCGCTGTACGAACAGTTAGCCTTGGAAGTCGCCCGATACGACGAGCATCTCTTACCGATGCTGATTCACGAATGCGAGGCGCAGCTCTTCGCAACGAGAGTCGACGAGCAGACTCGTGCTCGCGCTCACTCGTGCTTCGGCGACGTCGAAGACATGCTGACGCGAGATGCTCGCAAGACCTCGGAGCGGGCGTCGGTAGCGATCGCTAGCCGCTTCTTGGTCGAATATGTGACTGCGATTCCTCCCGTCGGGGTCAGGCGCGCCTCACACGGCGACATCGACGGCTTGTTGTCACGCGCGGTTGTCTTGCTCGACTTCGCCCACGAAGCGGAGCTCAGCAAAGTCGGGATGGGGCCCACAAGCGCAGAGATGCTTGGGCCACGTCCCGTCAAGTGGTG
>NPIE01003175.1_pt1 | contig 35621 bp, 30 predicted proteins | sample 8637661 | NCBI WGS metagenome assembly NPIE01 (sample SAMN07420842, study PRJNA396082) | bioreactor metagenome | isolation source: sample BA12 brine-fed electro-methanogenic bioreactor BA | place: Japan: Kochi | collected 2016-12-09 | reverse complement strand
AGATTATTATGAAAAGTTTTACTATTAGTTTTCTTGATGTTTAAAGAAGTTCAATACAATAATCGCTGCTAAAGATATTAAATACAATATCCATAAAACGAAGAATTGATTAAGTGCTTGTTGAGCAACAGTGTTGCCACTTTCTAAATCTGAAAACATGATAATCGCAATCGATTCAACTCTTAAACCCATTGTTGTAGTAATGATCAAAGATAAGAAAACGACTGCAGCAACCAAGATTCCATCAAGCACTAAGCTTGGCACTTTCAAATTTAAGGTTGCAGTATAACCAACTAAAAGCACTAGAACAAGGACTGAATATATAACTACTTCATTACTTAAATCATTATAGTAAGCTCCAGTTGAGTTTGAAACATATAAAAGTAAAGAAATTAATGTAACTACAAATACGCCAACAGCTATATAAAATCGCTTAGTTTGTTTCTTTAAGAAATTTGTTAACATTTTCTTACACCCCTTTCGAACGTTTCAAGGTAGAAACTACAAATAATGAAGTAAATGCTGCTGTAAGTAAACCAGTAACTGAAATAGCACTTATATAAGCTGCTCTCCATGAAGTCATTTGCCATTGCTCAACAGAAGTAGAGTTAATACCGTTCATTGCATTACTATTTACAACCGCATACAATACATTGTGTAGAGAATTCTTCATTTTCATTTGTAATTCATAATCACCACTAATATTACTAGCATTGAAATAGTCCCAATCTCCGCCTGCTTCAAGGATAGTATTATTTCTAGTAAGCATTACACCAACATTAGTCATGATTGATTCTTTAAGTGTCATATATTGTGAACCATTAATCATATCAGTACAAATATAACCTTTAAAATCCCATTCATCAGTTAAAATACCAACCATTAATCCTTCATGTGCATTAACAAAAGTTGCTCCAATACGGTTAAATGCTGTCATTGTTCCAATTGCTCCTTCTTCAAAACAAATTTGGAATGCTCTTAATTCGATTTCACGAGCTCTTTGTTCTGTCATAAACGGAGCAACTGCTGCTCTATTACTTTCTTGATCGTTGAAAGCAAAGTGCTTAACAGCCATAATTAGACCTTTTTGTAAAGCTCCTTGTGCTTGTGCACTACCAATATAACCAGCAAGGATTGGATCCTCTGAGAAATATTCATGGTTTCTTGCATTATATGGAGTTCTATGAGTATTTAATCCTGCTGCCCAAATCATGGAAACTCCATTAAAGATAGAGTTATTACCAAACAATACACCAAGTTCATAATTTAACTCTTTATTGAAAGTTGAACCAAGAACAACGGCAGTTGGATTGTTTCTAACTTCATATGCACCATTTTCATCTTCTGGAGAAACATACCAAATTGATCCAACTCTAGAATATGTAGATAAAGTATCATGGAATCCCATTGGACCATCTTTAGTCCAAACTTCAAAAGATTGGATTGAATCTATTCCTTTGATGCTTCCGCCACCGAATGTGATTAAATTAATTGCTTCATCTAAAGTTATCTTATTAAGTAGCTCTTCCCAACGATAATCATCAAAATCAGCACCTTTCATATCAGCTAATTTCAAATCGCTTTGAGCTCCCCAGATTATAGAAGAAGTATCTTCGCCTGTTTTAATTACATATGTATCATTTCTAAGCTGTGTAATCATATCTGCACTAGCAACAATATTAGTATATGATTGTGGCCAAGTTGCACCCCAGTCACTTCTTGACAAATACGTAACTGTTCCCGGTAACCAGTCATTTAAGTCTGCATCATCAAGTTGATTAGTAACAGCTACTCCCGCTTTAGAAATTGCAAACGTATAGTCATCATAAGTACTCCAATTCCATTTATGTACTTTTTCTGCATCACCATTAGCATCCATTCCGTCAGCTGTTGTATATCCTTGAGCAGCTAAGATATTATTAAGTGCTTCATGTGATCCATTACCAATTGAGAAATAGTAATCTCCGGCATCCAAAATATAAGTTTGTGCACCTTCTGAATCATATGATGCAAGATATTGCATATCAATATCAATTATTAGTGTTTGTTTTTCCCCAGGTTGTAGTTCATTAGTTTTTGCAAAATTCATAAGTTGAATTGCAGATTTTTCTACACCACCTTCAATATAAGGTGCTTGTGCATAAACTTGAACAACATCTTTTCCTGCTACGTTTCCTGTATTTTCTACACTTACAACAACTGTAGCAGTTTTCTTATTGTTAGCTATGGTAACTTCTTTTAATTCTTGTTCAAATGTTGAATAAGATAAACCATATCCAAATGGATAAGTTACTTCTTCTTCATATTTCCACGCTCCTGAAGAGTCAAAAGTTCCAGCAGTTGAATCTGCATTTCCTCTTCCAGTTACAAGATCAGCATATCTAGATTCATAATATCTATAACCAGTGTAGATTCCTTCTGCTTCTACCAAATACCAGTTTCCGCGATAATTAGTTGTGCCACCTGGTTCAATTGCATCGGTATTTGCAAAAGAAAAAATACCAAAATTTTGCATAGCTGGAGATGATGTTGAATCACTTGCATAAATATCAACTAAATGTCCAGATGGATTTGCATCTCCTTTAAGAATGTTTGCTACACCCTTAAATCCGAAGTTTCCTACTGCACCTACCCAAAGGATAGCATCTACTCCATTATTATCATGCAACTCTTGAATTTCCATTGCACTGTCGCTATTAATTAACACAATAACGGTAGAAAAATTATCAATTGCTTCTTGTAAAATTGTTCTTTCATTGGTTGTCAAGCCCAATATGTTTCTTGCGCCTTCATTTTCCATCCCTGCTTCTCCAGGGAAGAAATCTGCTGCTTCAGAACTTGGTCTACCAAAGACTACAATAGCAGCGTCATCATATGTATTGTAACTATCTGCTAAATCTGTATCGTATGATACCATGTCTGACAGAGCCAATTCATTGATTGAAAGTTTAGTCGTATTATTCCCGACACCAAATGAGTTTTTAAGAGTTCCTGGTTGATATCCAAAAACATCTACTGTTCTTCCAAAAAATGTTGTTTGGCCAGTTACAATTTCCCCATAGTGTCTATATGCTGCTTCGACAGTTGGATTCACATCTAATCCAGCTTCAGTTAACGCCGTTGTTAAATTAACGTTTAAAGCTGCTGGTGCAGAACTCCCAATTTGCCCCCCATAGACAGAATAATAACTACGCATACCAAATAATGTTACTTTAGAACCAGCTGCTATTGGTAAAGCGTTTTGAGTATACTTAAGTAGCACCGATCCTTCTTCTTGCAATAATATTGCCATTTCTTTATTAGCTTCAACTAAATCAGTTGTGTTATCATAATCAGCTAAAAAATCATATGCCGCATACGGATCTGAAGAGTCTGTTTCTTGACTTACAATTATAGAACTTTGTGTTCCTAATCGTTCGTCAATAGTAGTGCTCCAGCTTTCTGCAATACGGGCAACGCCGATTGTAATTAACAATAAAGAAAAGCAAAGTATAGCAAGACCTCTGTGAAGATATTTTCTTTTTGCTGAAAACATTTTATTTCCTCCTATTTATTTTATAGTTACTGTCTACAAACATATAATATATCATAAGTCTGACCAACAGCCTATGTCCAAGATAAAAAATAGCTAAAATAATATTTAAAATAACCTTTTATGTTTGTTTTTATGTTGTATTTTTTCTCGTATTAAGTAAGTGCTTACATTCTATCACAAAAAAAACAGACTGTTAGTTTTCACATACAATCTGTTTAAAATATTTGATAAATTGCAATTTAAGGAATAGGAATTAAGATATATAATTTAAACCATTTACTATTTTTTTGAATATTTACAGTACCATCATATTTGCCAACTACTTCTCTTATACTCTGTAACCCATAGCCATGATTCAGCTTATCTTTTTTGGTTGTCAATATCTTTTCGTTAGAAAATTTTAGATCTACATCAGAGTAATTTTCCAATCGTATCATCAGTAATTGTTGCTGCTGATAAATCGAGAACTTAATTATTCGATTCTCAACATTCTTTGTTAGACTCACATTTTCAATTGCGTTATCAAGAGCATTACTGAAAATAGAAACTAGATCAATTGTTGAAATGAAGGATAATAAATTACCATCAGTTACATATGTAAAGTTGATATCATTATCTTCTATCAGTTTAACTCTAGCCATTAAGATTGTGTCGAGAATTTCACTCCCAGTATTAAATGCATTTTCATAGTTTCTAATTGTTTTTTCTAAATCAGAAATATACTTATTCTTAGTATCTGTATCAATATTTGCCTTCATCATTTCAATATGATACTTTAAATCATGATATCTATGGTTGACTATATCTTTCATATCCTGGGTTAGTTGGAACTTCTCATACTGTTTATTTAAAATATTTCTCGTCATTACTAGTTCCAACTTAACAAATGTCGCAAGTCTATGTTCCCTTTGTAGAAAAATCAAGATACTTCCCATAAACAAGATCAGTGTTCTGATATAAAGAAATTCTGAAGGATAAGGCGTTGTAAAAGGAGAATTTATTTCAATAAAACTCAAATTTGCAATTGGGTATATAATTAGGAAAACTAGTAAAAGGTTGAATAATTCTGATTTGTTAATAAAATCAAAATGCTTGTTTTTTAAATTAACTCTTTCAATAGAGAAAACTATTGAGAATATAGCTCCGTAGATAATAATCAAAGAGAAAATTTGAAATGCAATACTTTCCATATTCAAATAAGTGTAAAAGAAGAAAAATATCTGCCACTCTATGGCTGCGTTAAACTCTGACAGCATAAAGGAAATAAGACTAAAATATATTGCGACCAAGAAATCGACTTTAGTAGTTGAATAAATAAAAAGCCCCATAAGAATTATTGCAAAGAACATGCCAGGATAGAATAATATCGGTGGTAGCTGGTCAATAGCTAATTGGTATCCCGGCAACAAAATTAAGAACGCTAATATGATAATAATGGTTTTGGTTTTGGAGAATCTTTTAGTTATCAAAATTACATATATCAGCGTAAAGAGCCATTCTGAAAACCCAGTATAAATTCTTGGAACTTCCGCAATAATATCAAACATCAGATTTTTCCTCCGATATAGTTTGTTAAGGCGTGCATGAAATCTTTCTTTCGAGGTCTACTAATCTTTAAACTATAATCACCAATATATACATACTCATCGATAACTCTGGATACTTTTGCAAGATTTATTAAGTAACAGCTATTGCATCTAAAAAAATCAAATCCTATTAGTTTCTTTTCCATATTTTTCATTGTATCGATTACTGAATAAGTTTTTTTATCTAAAGTATGTACCAAAAGTTTATATTTACTAGTTTCGATATGTAATATATCAGATGTTTTCAATCTTATTAATCCTTCAGATGAGTTAATAAATATAAAACTTTGTCTTTCAAAGTCAATTTTTTCAATTGACCTATCTAACTCAAGTTTAAAAGCTGTGTATGGCACTGGCTTCAACAAAAAACTCAATGCAGACACCTCATATCCTTTAACTGCGTAATGAGAAAGGTTTGTAATGAAGATTATAATCACATTTTTATCTAGTTTTCTAATCTTTCTGGCTGTATCCATTCCATTTGTGAATTTCATATCAATATCCATAAAGATAATGTCATATATCTCTTGGAACTCATCTAAAATGTCTTGTCCATCAGAAAATTCAGAAATATCAAAAACACAGCGTTTTTCCTCTTCATATCTTTTTAGGTATAAACACATTTGTTCTCTTGTCTCATCTTGATCTTCTACAACAGCTATTTTATATTTCATAAATACCCACCTTAAACAAATCATTTACTTTTTTCTTAGTTACTAATTTCAATATTTCATACTAACTTGATTATTGTCTATCAACTACTTAATTTTAGATAATATTAACACATTGATATTTTAAATGCAATAATTTGAAGCATATAAAGCGTTTGATAATCATAAACAGCTTTTTTTTATACTACTAATTTCCCTACAAATACTAAGCCGGATTTTAAAATTAGAATAAATTCTCTTCAATATAAAATCTTCTAAAAATTCTTAAAGAATACCATCAAAATCAATATTTACAATTTGTTCACAAAAAAATTTTAATATTTTTTTCACTGCCTATAATTGTAAATTATAGACTTAAAATCTCTGAGAAAATCAATTTAGATTTTCAATATTTTGATTGCACAATACAATTTTATTTGATATTATAATTTTTGTTTATGACTATTTATAACCTATAAAAAAAAATAAAAATGTAAAGGAGCAGATCTAATTTCTAATTTGATCTACAAAGAAAATGAAAGTAAATTTTAATGAAAAGTGGCTGTTCTTTGATACGCACAGTGAAAATAAACCCAAAGAAATCAATTTACCACACGATGCCATGCTGAGTGAACCCAGAGATGAGAATTACAAAGGCAGTACTTATAATGCTTGGTTTAAAGGCTCTGATTATACCTATATAAAAACCTTTAATGTTCCTATTGAACATCTAGAAAAACACATCGTATTTGAATTCGAAGGAGTATATAAAGATAGCGAAGTTTGGATTAGTAATAAATTAGCTAACAAGCGTCCATATGGCTATACAAATTTCTATGTAGATGCAGATCAATACCTTTTATTTGGTCAAAAAAATGAGATTAAAGTACTAGTTCACAATTCTGATCAACCAAATAGCAGATGGTATTCTGGCTCAGGAATTTATCGCCCAGTAAATATGTATGTTCTACCCAAAAATCATGTTTTAATAAATGAGATAAAAATCACCACAACAGATTTCGAAAAAGGCACTATTGATTTATCTGTGAAAACTAATGGCCAAGGAGAACTATCAGTAAAAATCTTAGATCATGACAATGTCGTTTTTCAGTCTACAGAACTTATTGATTCATTCCTTTCTTTATCCATTACAATTCCAAAGGTAAAATTATGGGATGAGTTTCAACCTAACTTATATGTTTGTCAGATTAAGTACTATGATCATATTTATGAAGAAACATTTGGAGTTCGAAGTATAAATATTGACAGTAAAAACGGACTACAAATCAATGGAAAAAGAGTAATACTTAAAGGTGCATGTATTCATCATGATAACGGTTTAATCGGTGCTATTGCCCATCCATTTTCAGAGGATAGAAAAATCCGAATACTAAAGGAAAATGGCTATAATGCTATAAGAAGTTCTCATAACCCATGTTCAAAAGCATTGCTTAATGCTTGTGATAAATACGGTATGTATGTGCTCGATGAATATGTCGATATGTGGTATGTACACAAGACTAAATATGATTATGCAAATCATCTTGAAAAATGGTGGAAACAAGATCTTTTTGATATGGTTAACAAAGACTATAATCATCCTTCAGTAATTATGTATTCAATTGGTAATGAAGTAGGGGAATCTTCAGAAAAGAAAGGTATAGAACTATCTAACGAGATGGTTAATTATCTTAAAGAACTTGATAATCGCCCCGTCACATGTGGTATTAATATCTTCTTTAACTTACTATATTCAATGGGATTTGGAGTATATTCTGATAAAAAATCGGAAAAAGGTGTGAAAGTTGGTAGCGAATTCTTCAATTATCTAGCTGGTAAATTTGGAGATAAAACCATGAAACTTGGTGCTACACTCTATGGTTGTGATAGAAAAACAAAAGGTGTGTTCTCAAACCTTGACATTGCTGGTTATAATTACGGAATTTTAAGATATAAGAAAGATATCAAAAAGTATCCAAATAGAATAATTCTTGGAACCGAAACATTCGGTAAAGACGCTACCTTATTCTGGGATTTTGCAAAGGAAAATCCACAGCTGATTGGTGATTTTGTTTGGGCTGGATTTGATTACTTAGGCGAAGTTGGCATCGGTGCTTGGGAGTATCCAGAATATGCACCTGAGAATGATTATGGTGTCGGTTGGATTACAGCTGGATCAGGAAAATTTGATATAACTGGAAAACCAACAAGTGAAGTAAACTACGCTAAAGTTGCTTTTGAAATCGATAATATTAAACTAGCTGTTGTTCCAGTCAATAATACTTTTACGAAACACTCTCCTTCTGCTTGGAGAATGACAAATGCTCTTGAAAGTTGGTCATGGGAAGGTTATGAAAACGAAACAGCAATTGTGGAAGTATATGCAAGAGCAAATAAGGTTGAGTTATTTATTAACGAAGAGAGTCAAGGAACTAAGAAAATAGATAAAAGATGCAAAACTAAATTCAAAGTTAAGTATAAATCAGGTACTTTACTAGCAAGATCTTATGATAAATCCGGTAATATTATTGGAACAACTCAATTGCATACTGCTTCAAGTGAAACCAAACTATCACTTCAACCTGAAAATTTAAAAATTACAAAAAATGATTTAAGCTATATTCGCTTAGCTTATACAGATAATAATGGCGTAGTAAAACCATTAACCCGTGGAGATATAAAAGTGCAAGTAACTAATGGTAAATTGCTTGGATTAGGAAATGCATGTTCCTATAGCAAAAATGGTTATCTAACTGATTCAACTGATACATATTATGGCGAAGCACTAGCAATTATAGAACCATTAGAGAGTGGAGAACTAATCGTTACTGCATCAAGCAAACACGGTAATGACTCTTGTTTAATAACAATAATAGACTAATAAAGACTATATTTTCAAAAAGGCGATTTCATATACAAATCGCCCTTTTTTTTATCATAGTCATATATTTTATAAAATAATATTGATAAAACTTTAAACAACAAGAAAATACCTAGATTTTTCTAGGTAAATCTTTTATCTGAATTTTCTATAACTCAAAGTTAATAAATAAACTGTTTACTTACTGCTGGAATACAATCTGCAAATAGTTGTATAAAGCTATATGCCAGTTATCAAAAGAATGATATTGCATTGGATAGATATCAAACCTTGTGTTTTCTAGTGGTTTAAGTCGATTCTCATAACTAATTAAAGAATCATAACCGATAATTTGATTTTGTAATAAGAAATCAAAATTTCCACTTGAGACATATAAATAATCTATCGAGTAATCAATAAACTCATTTGATTGAAGTGTATCACGATAATAATCGCTTTTTTCCATATAACCACTAAAGGCTCCAAAACTAGCAATATAATCTAAATTCCCACACAAAACAGAATTATACATTGTAGCTGCTCCACGTGATAAACCAGCAAATGCTCGGTGATGACGACTATCAATTAAGTCTGATTCATTTGTTGATTCAGCATAAGTAGAATAATTACTCTCAATATATGGTATCAAATCATTTCTAAGTTCGTCTTTAAATGAGTAGGTTAAAACATCTAAATCATCCAAGAAATCATCTTCAACATAAAAAGTAGGTGTAACAACAATCATCGGTTCGATAACTTCGTAGTAAATTAGATTATCAATCATAATTTTATTCTCTTCATGCATAATCAACCAGCTAGTTTCATCATCTCCGGTTCCATGCAATAAATATAAAATATTATATTGCTTTTCTTCATCGTAGTTATATGGCAAATACACATAAGCATCTTTATAAACTGATCGAAGGTCACTAGCATATGCAAAAGTCTCATAAGTTACCTTTTCGACAGTTCCTTTTTCAGGAGATTCAGTCTTATCATAAATATCTGGCACTGCCCATATTTCTGGTTGAGCTATTAATCTATTGTTTGCGTTTAATGTGCTTACTCCCCAAATCAAACTAATGCTAAGGATTATCAACACAAAAACAATTATTGGAATCAATGGTGGTTTCTTTGGCAAAACTTTGTTTTTAAATGCAAAGAAACTCCCAACAATCGCACCAACAATAGCAAATATTGCTTGTATTAAATATTCAATATTATCTAATTGAGCGTGAAAATAATTAGTTAAGAAGAAAACAATATAAAATCCTATTCCTACTAAAACCATCAAGATTGGCATTTCTATTTTTCTTATGGAAATTATTAAGAGGAAGAGACCTATATTGACAGTTACAACAGTTAGTATTGATGCAATTTCTCCTAAAATTAGATGTCTGGTTATTCCTATAATTCCGGTAACTGCAATCAAAAGCATAGTTACATCAAGGATTACATTGCTTATTTTGTTGTTTTTCACAGATAATACTAATGATTTAAAATTCATATACGTTTTTAAAGATTCCAAATAGTTTTATTTCCTATTTGAAAAACTCCTTTCTAAAAAATTAAGAAACAATTAAATATATCAATCGATAAATTATTCTAACATATTCAGAATTAGAAGTAGCTCTTATAGATTAAATTGTCTATTTTTTTTCATAAAATGTTATATTCCTAAAATAATTATTAAACAAAAAGGTGCAAAAAGCATAATTGATTATTATCCTAGGTTCTTAGTGTATATAAAAACAATCTGTTAGTTTTGTATCATCTCACTATTTAAAATAACTATAGCATTACAATCCTTTTTTCACAATATCATAGTAATTAATAATTCAAATTAATAACGAGCAAGACTTTAAAAGCCTTGCTCGTTATCTATGTGTCATTTATTTATAAAACTTTTAATGATCCCCTGTAACCCATATAGGAACTACAACAGTATTAAAATCATCACTTCGGTGAACTATATAACCCTCAAGAGTTTCTTCGCCCTCTGCTGTAGTTATTGTTATTGCAATATCTAAAAAATAATCTAAATCATCAATATCCTCAAAAGGATAATTAAAATTATACATTATCGCATTATCCATTTCGCTGGTAAAGTTCAGATTTGTAACATCATTACTATCATGAATTAATTCGTCATCTATATAAATAACTATTCTTTCAATATTATCTTCATTATCTGAGTCATCTCCACAAAACATAAATAACTGGGCAAAATTGTTTTCACGAAAACTTATATCGATATCACAAGTTCCAGTTTGGTTCGTTAAATCAACCACATAAGTAACGCCTACTCTTTGACTTATACTATGGGTTAATAATAAATAACCCATAAGAATAACATAATAAGCACCAACTATCAATGAGATAATCTTGATACCTTTTCTAAATATATTTGTTTGTTTTACATAGTATTCCGTTTTATTAACTGAATAATCTGTGTTGTACATGAAACCACCGATTAATCCTAATACAATGATTGCAAGTATTAGGATTAATAGTATTATTAAAGGCACTTGATTATAATCAACTATATTAAATAGCATTACAATATATCCAAGTAATAACAAGAAATTCAAACTCAAAATCATATATTTAAATTTTTGAGTGTTTCTACCAATATAAAGATTATATAAACTATAGTTATACAATAATCCAAAAAAGATAACAACTGGCCGAATTATACTAAAAAGATTTAAACTCCTAAGACTATTGATACCAATAAAAGCAAATAAAACAACTAAAACTCCAAACCCAGAAAGTACCCCAGGTACTGTTAGAAACGCTAATGCTAATTTATTATTCTTTTCCTTTTCTTTATCAATAGATTTAATTTCTATATCCATTAAATCATCTAATGTAATGTTAAATACTTCTGCTATCTTCTTAGCGTTATACAAATCCGGTAAAGCTTCCGATCTTTCCCATTTACTGATTGCTTGTCTACTTACACCTAATAAATTAGCTAAATCTTCTTGTGACATTCCTGCTTTTTTTCTAAGTGTTTGTAGTTTAAGTCCAAAATATTCCATGCTAAATCCTCCTTATACTACAATACTACTTTTAACCTCTATTTATAGCAATAGTATATTACCTTACATCTCCGCAACCATTGGTTGCACCTCAGAAAATTATATCACAAAACTTAGATTTTTGATATTTATCAAAGTAATTATTACCTAAAAAGATTTGGTTTTAACCGTTTGCGAAGGTTTGGTCATAGATTGCACAAAGCCAATTTCATTTTCTCATACTCTTCTACTTCATAATATTTCTTGACTGTTTTCAATAATCACAATCGTATCTTCTTGCTATTTCACTATAAATTGAACTGGTATAGGAAAAGCAGACATATTAAAATTATTAACGCAGTCTGCTTTTTTTGATATAATATACTTGACTCTAACATAATGTGATGGTTTAGACTATTAGTAGGGGTGATGTTTATGAAGAAAATCGGTGAAGTAAGTTTAGAATATAATGTATCGATTCGCATGCTACGATACTATGAAGAAAAGGGAATCATTCATAGTATCAGGGGTGAAAATAATTATCGATACTATGATGATAATGCTGAACTGCGAATCAAACAAATCTGTCTTATGAAGAATCTGGAGTTCAATACAAGGGAAATTAATACCATATTCTCATCTATTAACAACTATGAACTGATTAGGTTGTTGGTTTCAAAAAAAATTAAACTGCAAGACAGGATGGAAGAACTAGATCAACTATCCACTATTTTAACCAATTTCATTGCTTTATTGACAGAATCGAAAAACCCTTTCTTTCAATCACTCGAAATTTCGCTAAACAGCCCCAATAAACTAATAAGGAGTGATCATATGTCACAAGAAGTTTTAAGAATTATTCATGTACCAAGTATGAAAGTCACCTCATTCAAAGGATATAGCGAAACTCCAGAGAATGACGCACATGAACAAGCAAATGTATTTATCCAGAAACACAATTTACAATCGTTTCGTCACTTTGGTTTCAACAATCCTAATCCCACGAAGGAAAGTCCAGCATACGGGTATGAAATTTGGGTTACCGTTGATAAAGACTATCCGGATGCTGTAATCAGAAACATTAAAGGTGGTTTGTATGCATCGCTCACGACCACCTTGGCGGACATCTACGAAAATTGGCAAAGACTGTATCGACTTATTGGAGAAAGCAAGGAATATATGTATGATTTCTACGAACCATATGAAGACGGTACTTGTGAGCATCAGTGGCTAGAGGAAATTACTGATTATCCACATTTCAGCAATCCAAACACTGATTTTTCAGTTAAACAATTAGATTTATTGTTGCCGATAAAAAGGAGATAGCCTAATTGTAGATTATAATTAGAAAAATATAGAAATTGGATAATAACCAAAAAAAAAAAAACAAGAAACAAGTTTTTCAACTAAAGAGGCTATCGCCTCTTTTTTTGATTGAACTTAATTTGTTAAAATTTATCATGCCTTATTTTTCTCTGTAGTACAAGTATTTTTGTACTGCAGATGTTTTTTTGATATTTTTAGTGTGCTTACAAATAACTTGAGTAGATTAGTAAATTACCTGGTTTTTGAAATACTCAGAAATAGGGCCCCTGTTCTTAGCATATTGCTTATCCAAGTTTGTCAAAGGACATGATAATCTGAATCTTGACTTGACATAACCCAATCATCAATTTCTTTTTCAATCTCATTCCATGTAAGTTTTGCACGATTAATTCCAATAGCACTTTTAACCGTGTTACTAGTATCCAATAATTTTTTTATTTTCTCTTCAATCTTACCAGGACCACCTTCATGTGTATAAAAGAAATAGATATCTTTATTCTTAACAGCGTCCATGCTAATTAATGATGAAATAGGAGGCGAAACTGTAAAAGCCCAAACCGGTGTACCAATCCACAAAGTATCATAAGATTCAATATCACTACTTATTGATACAAGTTCTGGCTTTTTATGCATAAAGACTTTTGCTCCACCCCATATGTATTTGCTGAAACCTTTTGATACCATTTCTTTTACCGGTTTTATAGATTCAATATCACAGTCTAACCTCTTTTTTAGCATTTCAGCAACTTTTTCAGTATTACCTTCATATGAATAGTATAAAATGAGTGATTTTTTCATAAACTAACTTTTCCTTCCCTTTCATTTTTTTAAGTAAATGATCTTTCATTAACAATTTCTTACACAAATGATAACACATTTATCTAGTGTTAAACCCAAATAATATATTATCCAGCTATCCTACTTTTAAAAGCTTATTTGACTTGTTATACTCAGACTTAAACCAAATAAATATAAATATAAAAAATGCTATAAAGATAACCAAAATATCATATCTTCCAAAAGGCATTTTGCTTTTGATTATTGCATATTTTGTTTCATAAAAACCACTTTGATAAATTCCGTAAACTATCCAATCTATTATAGCTACTAATCTTGAGGCAAATGTAGAATATATGAATGAAATTAGAACAGATATCATTATAAAATCTGAACGGTTTGTTTTGTATAGTTTTTTAAAATAGTCAAAACAACTATTTGCTTCGATAATGATTGTCTGATACTTCTCAACATTATAACCTATGATAAAAACAATACCTACGTATAAAAGATTAACTAAAAGACTTAAATAACCCCCATCTATTAAAAATAGCGGATTACCTTCTTCTGCATAAGCTGTGTAATTCAAAAAATACCAAGTTAAACCAAAGTCTACTAGGAAAAGAGATATAGCTATTAATAATAAAAGATATCTTTTCTTAAGTTTCATTATCACACACTTTATCTTTCCTTTAACTCTTCAACCCTTAATGAGTCTACCACAAACTTCTTAAACTCATCATAAGTTTGAAAACTATTTTCAAACTTATCTAACTTTCGATTGTTAAATATAACAATCTCATCAGCTAACTCATAAGCAACATTTAACATATGAGTTGAGATAATAAGACTTTTTCCGTTTTCTCTCATTTTCTTAAAAAAATCGATCATAAATGCTTGACTATCAGGATCTAATGAAGCCAAAGGCTCATCTATTAGATATAACTGATAGTTTAATGATAATGCTGTAAGCAAAGCTAATTTATGTTTCATACCCAATGAGTATGCAGAAATAAGCTTATTCATTGATGTAGATAATTCTAAATCTTTTATCAACTCTTCTAAATTATCAATCATTTCTCTATTTCCAATTCTTTTGATTAATTCGATATATTCATCTCCTGTTAAATATTCATAAAGATACGGATTATCGTAAATATATATAGCATCATCTTCTTTTACAATCTCACCTTGATCATGAGTAAGAAAACCATCAATTAGACTTAACAGTGTTGTCTTACCAATACCATTTTTACCTAAGACAACAGTAATCTTACTTTTAGCAAATGTCATATTAGCTTTCTCTAAGATAATCTCATCTTCTGAATATTTAAATGACACATTTTTGAGTTCTACCATATTCCTATACCTCTTCTTATTTAAAACTTCTTCTAATAAACAAAAAACGAACCTTAACCAAAACCATCGATAGTATTAATATTCCAATAACGAACCAAAAAACATAAGAGTATTCTGTAAACAAGGTGTTTTCAGAAAGATATGTAAGGAGAACTGATAAGCCTATCCCTTGAATAAAGAAAATAAACATCGCTAAATCCCCAGCTCTCATAAATAATAGATCTTTATACTTTTTAATAATCGTTTTTTTAGCATCATTGATTAAAGGATATTCTAATAATATTAAAGCATAAAGCATAATAACTATAAATCTAATTAATACATAGATAATTCCCTGATAATTAATCGTAAAAACTAAAAATAATGGCGAAATCGCATATAACAGAATCATTGGTAAAAGAATGATACTGTTAAACTTTACTTTAACTTGATAAATCTTTAAAGGTTCATACTTTAATCTCTTAAATAACCCTAAATTCAACCCTTCACTACTATACCAATTGATATCTTTATATCTATAATTCGTAATAACAAAAAATATCATTATTACGGATAAAAATACATTATCTAAGGGAATAATCGATATTATAGAATCTCCACTTTGAAGTGTAAAAACTATAAAAAACGAATAAACAAGTGAGATAAAAGAAGTAAATACTATGTAAAATGTTTCTCTTCTATCTCTTCTATAAAAACTTAGTAAATCTTTTGTTAATAAAACATTAGAAAAATCATCTTTACCATAAAACAACCGAATGAATAAATTCGGTTGTTTAACTTTATTTCTTTTAAATACTAATTTATCGCCAACAAGCAATGTATGGGTAGTACTATATTTGAAAGATGATTTATATACTAAGGTCTTCAAGATCCATAATGCAAATAGGAATATAACAGAGACTATGGAATGTATTAATATTGGATTTATTTGATTTCCAAATATCTCGGATAAAATAAGTATAAAAATATGTAATATGATTGGAATTCCAATAACTAAAATACTAAAGAAATATATTAACATATCCCCAATAAAAACAGTTCTCCTAAGAACCTTAAATAATGTTTTCTGAGTAGCAAACACAAATATAAAAAGAACTAAGTAATATATGAACATTGAAAAGATATATTGAACTATAAAATGAAAACTTGTAAATATCGCTGAATATAAAAACAAGGGTAAAGAAAAAGGTATTAACCAATTGAAAAAAGCAGAGTTAACCCTTCTTAAAGATATCTGTTTTAAAAGCTCGTTTCTGTTTTCAGATAACATCCTAAAATAGTGATCATGTTCTACATTTTTTAAAGTCTCTCGGTTATATGACAAGGTTACAAGAGCAATAAAAAATCCCATAAAACCGAAAACAGAATAACTAATAATATATAAAGAATCATAATCAAAACTCGTTGAAAGGATTAGAATCAAATAAACAACTGAAAAAACAAAAAACTTTACAATTCTAATTATGTAATCAATATATTTATAGTTATCTTCTCTATAATGAAGTAAAATATAACTTTTAAGTTTTGCGGAAAAAGATTCTAATAAATAATTATTTCTTATTTTACTTCTATTCTTATAGTAAAAGTATAAATTGAAGTCAGGCATAGGTGTAATCCTTTCACCTTTTATGAATATGGTATAACATCAAACTAAATAAAAACCTTATCGATTCATCATTGAGAAAAGCTCTTTTATCTCAGAAACTTCTAAAAATGAAACCTGATAGTCTAAATATGTTTTGAATAAATTGTAATTTCATATTCAATAAACAAGACATTTTTTCACTTAATCTCCTACTTGTTAGATTAACTATGACAAATATTCTGAATTTAGATATAAATGGAATATATATATTTACTCATGCAAAGTTAATCCATCAGTATTATCCATTATGATCTGATTGACATCTTCTCTTGACAAACCGTATTCTGATTCTCTACCAAAATAATATTTGTTTTGATTATATATAAGTTGTATTGATAAATTACGTTGAACCATTTCGGTTTCTCCAATATATAAAAATGCCATATCCAAACCTTCAATCTCTAATAATTTCTGCCAATTACGAAAAGCTTTTCTAATGTCGGATAATTCAATAGTTTCTTGTTTTTGAAAAATATCTACTATATTCATACCATCTGGATGTTCGCCAGTACTTATTAGTACATAAGATCCGTTAGCACACCCAAAATGAATATCTATATTAAGATAGTTTTCACCGATAAGGCTTTTTAAGTCTTCAACTGTTTGTTCATAGATAGTCATAAACTTTTCGATAGCTCTCTTATCTAAGTAATTTATGTCAATATTGCGAATCATGAATTGAGCTTCTAAAATTCGTAGATTATCATAGGTTTCAAATTCGGAATAATTCATTATAAATCCACTATATTTCGTTTCCTCTGTAAATAAGTCTTGGTAATTCATCAAATAGTCAGTAACCGCTTCTTGGCTATCAAAAGAGTTATAATCATAACTGTTCTCTAAATTGATAAAATTATCAAGAATAGATTCGATCTCGCTCAAATCATTATTATCATAAGAACTGCAGCTGACCAAGAAAACCAAAACACCAATCAAAAATAGCAATGAGAATTTTTTCATACTTTAATGATTTCCTTTCATACTTTCCATTAAATTTTCGTTTTTATAAGTTTATGTGTCAAAATAGATTTCAAGAATATCAATATTTAAAATATTAATATCTTTTCTGTCCTATTTATTGTAACCTATCTCAAAACTCTTCTTATTTGAATTAGAGTTTTGTTTTTTAAAATTACACTAAAAAATATATAAAACAGTTAAAGAAAAAAGTGTCAAAAAATCCAAACCTACTAGTAACACTGTGTAAATTAACAAACTTAAAATGATTACTTTTTTTTCCTTGCCAATCGATATAAAATATCCCCTAATCTTCTTTCTTCCAAATCATATCGATTTGACCAAATTTCTCACTCCCGTATAATTTCAGCTTGTACTCGTCTTTTCTAAATACTGGTTCATCAAAAAAATCATCTAATATTAAATCCAGTTCGCTTGAAATAGATGAATCTATTTCTTTTAAATTAATATAAAAAGTATTAGCTATTTTATCCCTGCTATCTAAAATGTCTCCAAAGAGATACTCACCGTTCAACAGTTCTCTTATCTCGTTTAAAATTGAATTTACATTCTTTTTCTCACATTCCCACAAAGTGAAATGGTAGTGATTCAATTTACTATATTTATCAAGACAGGCAATAAAGTAGTCATCAAAGCGTAACGTGAACTCAATACAATCTGATTTGAAATAATATTTATGTTCAGCCAGTTCATCACAAAGAACTTCTTTTTTTACTATAAATTCATTAAACTCTTTTTCAATTGAACTCGCTAACTCTAAATAATAATCTATGTTTTCTTTTCTTACCTTAACTCTTATTTTCTTAGTGATTTTTGAAGCAAGAATAGATTGAAAAACAAGTACTATAAGCAACCCTACTACCAAGAAAATCCTTACTAACGTATTGTCTAAGATCCATTTAGTAGAAGCAAAAATTATGATAAACACTATATCTGCAAAAATAATAATTGAATTTAATTTGTGTAATATACTCAATTTTTTTGGCATCTCCAACTCCTTTACAAAAAATCAAACATGTGTTGATCAATAAATCCAAATCTACATTTATCACATACTCTGTCAACACACTCAGTTGATTTTAAAGTTGTTAATATTTCTCCACATTTTGGACAAGTTACAACATTTTCAGCTTTCTTTTTGATATCAAACTCACCAATAGGAAACAAGAAATATACTGACTTCCCTGATTCATTCTCTAGCTCACTACATATCTCTAATCCTCTTTTAGTTAACTGCGAATCAAAATGGGTAAGTTGTTTTTTTGTGAATCTGTCAGATAAAGAGTTCATCCAAACATCTATAACACTATTGTACATTCTCTGATAGCTAAGGATAGAGAAATGTTCTTCTTCCCCAAACAAATATGGTATTTTCATTAATGGTATCTCTTTCCCACAGTCACCACATAAAACTGGACTTGAATCATCACCATAATAGGTTCCTAAAACGTAAGAACTATGTTCTTTACAATGACAAGAGTCAGTAGAAAATGCGTCATCAGTTATAATTTCATATGAGAAATCAACCTTGTCAAGCATCTCTTTAATGTACTTGTTGAAATATTTCTCATCTAGTGAATCATCATCTGATGTTGTTACAGATGCAATATAAAATCCATAGTGTTCTTCGACAATATAGTTTATCAAGATCTGACCATTTTTATATAACATCGACAAAAAGTCTTCAACTAAGTCAATCGGGTTATCAACTATTTGGTTCTTTATAAAGATTTTTATACGTGCAATTTTGTACATTTTATCACCTACAACTTTCTTTAGCACCTCTGTTAAGGTTTTTAGGAAAAGTGAAAAATTATATGCATAATAAAACAGATTATATTGAAGCTATTCGATATGTACGCTTAAAATCCAATTAGTCAGTGGGTTGATTCCAATCGTTTAAGGTTTTGAATACATATAATTGGTTTTGATACTCTTGAAAACTTGTTAATTCCATTATGCTGGTATCCAAATCATAACTTCCATCTGGTTGAATAACAATAACAGCATTGAAGTATTGTACAACCGAATCGAGATTCACTCCTGTCCCAAGTGCGTCCCTACCCACTCCATAAACATAATACATTGTCCTACCGTAATTATCCGCCATAAAATATTCTGAATATCTATATAGAGTGTCATCCCCCAAGTAATTTGATTTTTGCGATAATGCCTTCAATAAAGTCTCAAATGTATCTTTTGAGATTTCAGTTTTTGGTTTTTCCTTCAAATCGGTTATTTCAAATCGAATCATCTTTGATTCATCAAGCGGTAAATTCCAATCATTCAATACTTTCAAATTATTGATTTCATCTGTAGTAAATACTGGTTGTCCCGTGTCATTTTGATAATCATATTCTGATGAAATAAAATTATAATCAGGATAGAAATACACATAGTTATCGTCTGATTTTTGAGCAATTAAATAATTGTATGAGCTAATGTCATTCTTTTCAAGATATGAAAACATCGTTCTGCCATAATTATCTTCTTCGACAATAATTATTTCAGGATCACCAAGTATTTCCCCATCTAAAAAATATCCTCTATTACCTAAAAGACTATAGATGGCTTCTGTATACAAATCTCTATTTTCTCCCTCGTAGCCTTTATAATCCGTAAAAAGATATATCAAGAAAAAAATAAAGAATATTATAAATACAATAGCAGAAATTACTATTCCAGATAAAATTGATTTTTTCAATTTAAAGACACCTCCGAAAACAATATTGTTCTACAAACAGCACAACTTTATCTCTTCAGTTGTAAACTGCAGAACATCACTTTTCGTCATATTATCTATTGATATGTTTTCATTAGAACTTGCAGGAGTTACAAAGAACACTCCACCTTACAGCGTGTTTGATCTATTTCATTTAAATTAAATACTCATTATTCCATATGTTAATCTTTTTCTTCTTTAACATCCAAACAAAGATTATTACAGTAATAAAAGCATCAATAGCTATACCCAAAGCAAACATTAAAGCAATCAAAATTAAGTTTGGTTGATATATTCCCAGTTTATACAATACAAACAAAGTTCCATAAAATATTGTATTAACTAATACCGATTGTAATAGCATATAGTTGGTCTTTCCAAGACCATAAAAAATACTATCAATTACATTATTAAAAGCAAACAAAACATAAAAACCAATACTAATAATAACGATATTAAACACATCCATATAGCCACTATATTGAAGAACATCTCTCATAAAAGGTATCCATAATGGAATACTAATAAACCATATAATAACGATTATTAAAGTAATTGTAAAATAACCTATGGATTTGCTTTTAACAGCTTCATACTCTTCTTCACCACAATGTGCCTTGATAAGTTCTCCTAGTTGGATAATTGGTAATAACAACCAACCCCAAATAAAGTTATTAGCTACCCAAAAAGTTCCTTGCTCACCAACCATATTAACCATTCTAACAACCATAAGAATAAAAGCAGCATTCCTTACTAAAGTCTCTAAACCAGATAAACCACCTACTTTATAAAGGATAGGAAACCATTTAAAATCTAATTTTGTTTTAACAAATAAATTAATATCATTTCTTTTTAATAGCCATAATGAAAAGCCAAACAGTATAATGTTAACAACAATATTACTTATTGGTATGCCATTAATCCCTGCATTTAATGAAAAAGGTAATGAAGAAAATAACAAAACGTCAAAAAACATCGTAAGTATTAGTTGGAATAATAACACCAGATATAAATTCTTATCTTTCTTTATCGTTACTAAAACAACCATAATATACTTAACTGATGTCATAAATATTTGAGCGATTGTCTCCAAACGCACAAATTGAACTGTTTCATTAATTATGGAACTATCTTGAGCCATAAAAATAACTAAAGGTCTAGCAAAGACAAAGATTAAGAATGATAAAGTAAAATAGATGAAAAAAGTAAAGATTAAGCCAGTTTTAATTCTGTTAACTAGTTTTTCTTTATTTAGAGCTACAGCTCCAATAAAGAAAAACAAAGGTAAAATAATCGATTCTTGTAGTATCTCATATAATACATTAATCCATTGTAACTGACCTGCAATACTAAAACTATAACTATTCGGTAACTGACCAATCAAAAAAATTCTCAATGTAGTATATAGTGTCGGTATTATTCCAAAAACTAATAAAGCAGCAAACATGCGGTAATCAATTCTCTTCAAAGACAAACTAATCTTTTTGATCATGATTTTACACTCCTTTTTTTTATTTAGAATAGTAACTACTATTAAGTACTTTTATAATCTTCTTTGTTTAAGTAAATAGTCTCGAAATTTCTCTAGTTTTTAAAGTATATTTATTTTTTTCTTTTAATCTCATCTAATATTTCTAATAATATTTGATTTTGTTCTTTTTGAATTCTTACTATCTTATTCATTTTCCAATACCAAGTAACTAACTCTCTCACTATTAAGAAAAACAAGATAAGAGAACCTAAAATAATTAAAATCGTAGTAAAATCTAGTATTCCAAAAAGATTCTCAAAAAATTCTGTTATTAATTCAAGTAACATTCAATAATCCTCCAATTAAACATCTCATATAAAATATAGTTATTCTTCTTTATCGCTTTTACCAAGGTTACAAACTTCACATAAGGTTCTAAGATTGCTCTTTTCAGTTTTTCCACCTTTTGCTACTGGCACTATATGGTCAACATGAAGTTTCACCCCATCTTCTGTCGTTTTTCCACATAGTTGACATCTAAATCCATCTCTTTTAAGAATATCGTATCGTAAAGACTTAGACATTTTTACTCTTTCTAAGTTCATTTGATACTTTCTTGTTTCCTTTTCTTCGATTAACTTTAGGGTTCTCTTATAAACATACTTAACTGATTTATCCTCAAAAACTTTTGAATTACTGTATCTTTTTTCACCCTTAGGGCTTGTATAACTAGCTGAAATTTTAACTGACATTCCGAGAATTGGTTTATGCATATACTTCTTTAGAAGATGCTTTTCAAATAATATAACGAACTTATATGGTAGATGGATTTTTTTAGTATCTTCTTTGGTGATTGATGATGAAAGTGTCTCACACTCACTACCATATTCTTTATATTTAACTTCATTCTCTTTTATCTTTTCCATTAGCGGTTGATAATAATGCATTTTGTCATCAATCATTTTTTAAAATATTTATCATAATTAAATTGATCAAACTGACTTTTGGAATTACATTTAACATAGTGTCGATGATTTTTAGGGATGTCTTTATGGAAAATATATTTTGCATTAATACCTAACAAATCTGTGTACAATTGACTTATAGATTTAACTTTCTTTGTGATAATAAAATAAGCTAAAGCAGCTATTGAAGACAGCAATGCACACCCTAATAATATATATATAACTAATAATTGCGAAGGTGTAAAAGTATAACAGAAATATCTCATATTCTACTCCAATCTAAACTACTAAATAGATTTTTCAGTATTTATGTGTTCTTTAACATTTAGAATATGTTTTATTTTAACATCTTCCGACATATTACATTTATCGAGCAATTTCACTAAGTATTCTTCTTGTAATTCTATTGACAGTAAATCTATACCTTTCTTTTCGTTTCTTTTAATGAATTTCAAAGTATCTCGAAATTGATAAACATTGCTAAAATCATCGATATCAATTTTACTAAGTTTACTATTATTTGAAAAAACAATAATTGGTACAATTACATCAGTTGTAACACCCAGATATGATTCAATAGCTTTTGTATGTGCATAATTCTGTTTTAAAGGATTATAAAACTTATTCTTTACCCATTTGTTTAGTACTTGCGTCCAATACTGATCTTTTCCTGAACCATAAATAAATCCAGAATAATTCTTCATTTCAAATACGTAGATCCCTTTTCTAGAAACAGCTAACACATCAATTTCAGTCATTTCAGTATTTCTGCTTTCTAGATAAATGTTGGTTAACACGGATTCTGTACCAAAAATACGAATTACTTTTCTGTATAGAACAAATTCTCCATAATTACCTTTGCTAAAATATGTTTTAATAAAATTATTGCCAGATTTTATTTTATACTTTGAAGTATAAAATGTTATCAAGTCATATATAAAAATTAATATTCTAGCAATTAATCTTAGAAATAACTGGATTAGAAGTATAAAAAACAAAATAAGTGTTTCAAGTGGGCTTTGCGAAGTTCTTCTTTTAGCCATAAATTCTCCTTTTTAATCTTTTTTAAGATTTTTGTTTTTTTTAAAAATCAGTATATTTTCAAACCTAAAAAGTTGTGTAAAATAGAAATAATATTAATTGAAGATGAATATTTTTTTAGATATAAATAAAACACTTGTTTTGCTATTTATTAATTAACAAGAAAATTATAGCACTTAGAAGTTGTTAAAACAATAACCTATATAATATTTATTATTATTATTCTAAAAAAATGAAGCCTGATCAAAGGCTTCATTGCGCTAATATATTATTTACATAGTTTTTAAAATTGATTAAACATCTAGCGTAAATTGTATCCGTGAAATTACTTAATACCTTTCACAAATGTTAAATCATCATAAATATGCTGTGGTATCGGCTCAACTATTTCCATTCTAATAGTTATCGGCTTTTCCCCCTCATATTCTAATGCATTTACTTCTCCAATATAGATATAATCTAGTTTCTGATTACCAATCTGTTTTGCTTTTCTTAAAAACATATGTAAGTGAATATTTCTATCTCTATTAAATATCAGATCTTTACCAGTTTCTGATGATGGTGACGTTTTATTCTGAGTTTCCCATTGCATTGATGAAGGACTAAATAGTTTGTCTTTGTATTTTATTGACACTTGAATATCTTCACCCTTATGTAAATCTACAAATAAATAGTAATGTTTACCGTTTTTCCAAACTCCACTACCCCTAATAGAAGCAAAAGATTTATTATAATTAGTTAAGAATCCCATATCTTTCATCTTGTAATAATTATACTTCTTCAAATAAGGATAAACTAATTTTTCTTTTCCGTATTCTTCTTGGTATCTCAAAATACCATAATTAAGTGTTTCTATCATTACGGTATTATCTCTTATGTTAAAATCACTTAATTCTAAATAGTCTTTACCGTTACCTTTGATGTAAGCATAATCATTTTGTTCTTTGGGACCTAAAATCATCCCGCTGAGATATTTAAAAGTGTGTAGTAATGAAGTTTCATCAATTCCATTAACATATTTCAATATAGCATTTCTCGCATTATTGAAATCAATATACCCTTTGCTAATTAGTTCCTTGATAACAACAAACTCATTAATTCTCTTAATAGGCAGTTGTTTATCTAAAGAACGTATAATCATTAAGGTTTTTGTGTCTACATCCAATTTTTGATTTTCTATTGTCGATACAAACTCAATATAACTATTAGATTTTGAAATGAATTTAACTGGATCTGGAGAAGATTCGCTTGCGATAAAGTCCCTCAACTTAGGTATTCTTCCACCAATATTATTTTTAAACTCATGGTACTCTTCTCTAAGATATTTCATATCGTTAAAATTGACTTTTTCTAGTTGTGATAAAATATGCTCTTTTGCTATTTTATCCATAAAAATATTAGAACATCCTGGAATATCAGAAAAGTTCTTTTCTAATTGGACTTTAAGTGAATCTTTCTCATAATACCTTGAACCAGATAGAGCAATTGGAATTAAAAATGACTTATTATGATTACCTATAAAATCTAAAACTGTTAGAAACTCCTTTTCATGATGTTTTCTAAGTCCTCTACCTAATTGTTGAGTAAAAATGATCGGAGACTGAGTAGGTCTGAGCATTAAAACTAAATTGATACTAGGAATATCAACACCTTCATTAAAAATCCCAACTGTAAAAATAAATTCTAATTCATCTTTTGGGTTTTCTAATCTTTTGATTGCCGATTTTCTTTCTTTGTCAGAAGACTCTCCAGACAAGCTTATGGATGGATATCCAAAGCCATTAAACTCATTTGCCATAAAATCAGAGTGAGCATTATTAACACAAAAAGCTAAACACTTTCTTTTATCTCCGGAATAACCGTAGTATTCTAATTTTTCTATAACAAAATCAACACGATCTTTGATACTTAATTTCTTAGCGACTTCATCAATCTTTGATAAATCAACATCTTCTAAATCTGTAGTAACATCAGAAATACCGAAATAATGGAATGGTAAAACTAAGTCTTCTTTTAAAGAATCTCTAAGCCTCATTTCTAATGCGATATTATTATTAAACAATTCAAATATATTACCACCATCAGTTCTTTCAGGAGTTGCGGTCATACCTAATAAAAACTTTGGTTTAAAATATTCTAATAATGTTTTATATGAATTACTAAAAGAGCGATGGGCTTCATCAGCAATGATGTAATCAAAATAATCTTGTGGTATCTTTTTATAGTTTTCACCATTATATAAAGTTTGAATCATAGCAAATACAAATTCACCATCAAGATCTTTATTTTGACTAATGTATTTGCTAACAGTTCTATCTTTATGTACTCTTTTGAATGATTCCATAGCTTCTGATAAGATTACTTCTCTATGTATCAGAAACAATACTCTTTTCGGTGAAAATTGTTTAACATCAAATGCAGATAAATATGTTTTCCCAGTACCAGTAGCAGCTATCACCAATGCTTTTCTTTGGTTGTTCTCTCTCAATTTTTTCAAGTTAAACAGAGCTTTTTCTTGCATACTATTTTCTTTTAAAACAATTCTATTATCAAAGATTTGTTTTTCTTGTAAAACAAATCTTTTAATTTCATTTAAAAAGCTTTCATACTGACTTAGAAACTCTTCGTTAATATCAGTAGTTAAATCCCATAATTGATTAAATTCATCAATGATCTCCATAGCAAAACCTTCTGTTTTACTCTTAGTAACATATTTAATATTCCATTCAACATTAGTCTTTAAAGCTGATTGAGTGATATTTGATGAACCAATAATTATTTTGTAATAATGATCATATTCAAATATATAACCTTTAGTATGAAATCCTATATATTTATCAGCTATATAAATTTTAGTATCTATATTACTAAAAGTTGTAAGTTTTCTAAGTGATTTAACATCGGTAAAGTTTAAATATGTTGAGGTAATTATTTTACCTTGAACATTATTGTTTTCTAAAGAAGAAAAAAGATCTAATAATAGTTGTAATCCTGAGTAATTAATAAAAGCAACAGAAAAATAGAATCTGTTGCAAGATTTCAAACTATTTGTAATTTCTTCATAAAAAGTATGAGATCTTTGATTTGTTATTAAACTTGGTTCTCTGTTTAAATACTCCTTCAACATATACCCCCTGTAACAATTAATCAATTAATGCTTTTACAATTGGAATATCTGCTTCAGCCCAATCTAATGAAAGTAACTGATCTTTTTTTAACCATTTAAAACCAGTATGTTCATTCAATATTAAATTACCTTCTATTACATCAGCGTAGAAAGCATGCATTGTCAAATGAAATGTTTTATATTGATGCCTTACAGTCATTATAAAATCTTTTACTTTTATCTTAGTTGAAAACTCTTCTTTTATTTCTCTAACTAATGCTTCTTCAAGAGATTCTCCTTTTTCTATTTTGCCCCCAGGAAACTCCCATTTAAGAGCTAATAATCCTTCATCTTTTCTTTTGGCACAAAATATTTCGTTTTTATCATTTATTATAACTGCAGCTACTACTTCTATTTCTTTCATAAGTCACCTATCTTATATGTTGGTCTTTAAATTCTTTTTAAACTATTGACTAATATTGCGTTAATCCATAATAAAAAAATATTTGAATTTTAACTAACCTTGGATATTGTTGATTCAAATCTTGATTGTAAGTATATTAATAAGCTATAATAAAACATTTCAAAAAACATTATTTTAAGAATATTAAAAATTGAACACTATATACTTTATTCAAACAGGGATTCAGTATGGTGCTATTTAACACTTATTCCAGAATATACTATCCATTGTATCCAACCCCTTATAGTGCTAGCCCTTCGTTTATAAACCGCTTCATTATTACTTGAATTATTTACTTTTGATAATTTCATAAAGTGGACAATTTGATTGACACTAGGAAACTCTTTGTTTACGCTGTAATATTCATACGCTAGTAAAAATGGTTTGTGTGATAATATTAGTTTTCCTAACATAATATTTCGCTCTTTAATTGAGAGTTCATTCAAACTCTTCCCTAATTGTGATAGACTATAGGAATTGTTTTTTCTTTGTGTGAGTCCCAAATATCTTGTTGCAGCTAAATAATATGAACCTTGTCTTGGAGTAAAATCGAATAAATCAGCTATCTCCGCAGTATTGCATTCAACATCTGACAAATAATCAAGTATACCTTTAACTCTTGTAAAACTATCAGCTTGTGGAAATGGTATAGAAAAATCTTCATCTACAATTTCTAGTCTTTTTCTATCAATTGTTTCTAAATTTCTAAATCTCAATCTATATGAAATATGTTCAACAAATTTAATAGAATTATAATCGTTTTTATCTTCAAAATCATAAATATAGAAATCATAAAGTCCATTCTTATATGTAAAGAAAATTGGTACTATAGTTTTTTTAACTTTCATACTCCAAAACCGATATGGATAGTAAAGTTGTCTAATTATGAAATCCTCTGGATCTGTATTTTTAGCTTCCACTAAAACTAACTTAGTTTTACTTTCATAACCACCATCAATTTCGATTTGAGGTTTCCTAACACTTATTGTTTGATTTTCACATCCGTTTAAGCGAACACAAAAATCAAACTCATTAGCTCTCATTCTACCCGATACAGTTTCATATAGATCTTCACCAATCAAGTTCTGAATCATGCCAGATAATAATGCAACATTTAAAGCATTACTTTCTGAATAAATATTGTCCGGATCAATAGATTCTAAATATTCTGGTAAATCAACTTCTAATGGTATTAAATTTGGCAATTTGGGGATGCTCTCATATAGTTCAAATCTTCCAATTAAGTACTCACCATTATCAATTGGAAGTATGCCCAGATTATTTTGTTTAAAAATTTTGGGTCTACTTTTTCTACTATCAAACTTAGTCATCAATCTGGGTTCTTTATATTTTTTTATCTGATTAGCATTAATCTTAAAAACTTGATTAGATTCTATCTTATCAAGCACGTTATATTTATCAAATATTATTTCCCAATAATCCGATATCGTCTTCTTTTCCATCTTAAAAACCTTTACTAATTATTAATACTTCTTTTATTCTTCCTCTTCCATCTACTTTTGAATTTATACTACGCTTTGCATCGACTAATTCAACAATGTAGTAATCAATATTACTCTTCGCCTCTTCAATATTGTTATTATATAAATTATTTATAAACTCAGTATTGGAGTTGCTTAAAATTACTTTTGCTCCTCTTTGAACTAAGTTATCTGCAACACATTTTAAGCGTATCTGATCTTTTTTATCAAACCCACCTTTTTGATATTGTGTAAATGATGATGTTTTACTTAATGGATCGTAAGGAGGATCAAAATAAACAAACGCTCCTTCTGCTACTTTTTCAACAGCTTGCTCAAAATCTAAAGAAGAAAAATTAACCTTATTCTCATTGAAATACTTACTAATACTTCTCAACAAAGTTTCATCGCAAATTGTTGGATTGATATATTTACCATACGGAACATTAAACTCACCCTTTAGATTCACTCTATACAAACCATTAAAACCAACTTTATTCATGTATATGAATCTCGCTGCTTTGAATGTATTTGAAAGATTAGAATAACCTGGTTTTCTATCAAGTATCCTTATGGAATAGAAATATTTTTTATTATTATTCTTTTCATGAAATTTCAACATTTCAATTAATGTTTCAATATCATCTCGTATCGTTATATATGTGTTAATAAGTTCCTTGTTCATATCATTTATGTAGGCTTTTTGTGGAAGCAAATGGAAAAACAAAGCCCCAGCACCAGCAAAAGGTTCAAAATAGGCTTCAAAATTTGTTGGAAGATATTTCTCCATTTGAGATATTAATTGACGCTTACCTCCAACCCACTTAATAAATGGTTTTATATTATTGTTCATGTAAAGAAACTCCTCATTCCGTATTGTTTACCAACTTTTCATTCTACACGATTTACAGTAACTTTGTATTCCTTTAGGGTTGCTTTTTGTTACTCTTTTATCAGTAAAGCCAAACTCTATTAAATCATAAAAAACATGTTCTTTACCATTATTAGACGAACATTTGGGACATGATTTTTGTCCTTTACTATTGTAAACTGAAATATTAAGTTTCTTTCCGCATTTCTTACAAAACATGTTTTACCTGCCTTATATAATATGTAGTGTAGATTAAGGTTTGTTCCTCGCTACATATTAATTATTTATAATTAGACATCACAGTGAAATATTAAGTCAAGATGTATCAAAATAATCAGATAAATATTTGTGAATTTTTAAGTGATTAAAAGCTTGTAACCCTACTTGGTCGATTTATCATATAATTTATTATATACATCAAAAATAATATCAACAAACCTTGCTTTCCAACTTATAACAAATTTCACATCATTTGAAAATTTAAAAAAATCACTATCGAAAAATCTTACAAACTCCTTAGTTAAATGATATTTGCTTCTACGTAAATATTCTATTTTTATTGATATAGGCATATTTAGACTTCTACCCATCTCAGTATTAATCGACGCCTCCAGAGGAAGCATGCTATACAACTTGAAATTTTCGAAATTATCTACTATTTGGCTTTGATTTAATAAGTGCTCTATGCTTTCAATATTAATTTCTCTTACGTTTTCTTCATAAGAACTCTCTAAAATTTCAAAAATATTAAGACCGTAATATTTACCCTCATAAATTTTATATTCCTTTTTGTCAAACTCTATTTGTTTTCCTATATCTTCCTTAACATAAAATATTGTTTCCGAAATTTTTTGATTAATTATTGTTTTTGAAGGTATATTTGCGTTAAATCTAATTAGCACATCTTCCATAGCGTTTTTGATTGCTGACTCTGAAATTGAGTCTTTATACAAAGTTAATGCTGAATCAAGATAAACACGAGAAATTTTAGAAGGTATTTCTGAAGAGATAGTATTAAACAAGTAATGAAACAATACTAATTTTTTATAGAAGTCAATAATATCTTTCTCTAAATTGCAACATTTGTTCAATAAAATCAGCCTAACAAAACTTATACTCATATGCCTATGTTGTTTAACATTTAATGTTTCGATCGCATTAAAATATCTGTTAATTCTTTTTGTGATCGTGTAAGAATGAATATTGATTTTAGGGTAGAAAACGTACTTAGCATATCTTGAATAGTCAGCCATTTCAAATAGCTCATTTTGAATATTGGATGAAGTCTCTCTATCTAAAAATTCTATATAAGCTGATGAAATCCCATAATTTGATTTTGTCAAACTTTTTTTATTAGTCTTACATTGGACATAGAATTTCATCATATCTTCAAGATTATTTGAAAACTCGTTTTTCACTCTGTCTAGAATTTTTAGATCAATATCTGAAAAATTCATCATATTGTTTTCGATTTCTTTCCACTTCAAATATTTGGTTGATTGATGTGGTGAAACATGTTTGTCATCAGGAATTCTTGAAAATAAACCATTTTTTATTATATCTACATTTGATAAAGTAATCCCTTTAGAATTTAAGTTTTCGAAAATTTGATATCCATACATTTCTTTATCAACAATTATGTTGACGAAAAGAAGGTGTTCTAGTAGGATGTGTATTTCTTCTTCATCAATATTAAATTCATCCAAAAATTCTATAATTTGGATCTGATTGTAAATAATTTGAGATGTGGTAAGTGATTGAACTGATAATTCTGAGCTCAGTGCTTCAATCTCTGCAATACTAGTTATATTAAATAATTTATAAAATTGTGGGGTTCCTTCGTAAGTATCTAATACAATTTTATTATCATTATTAAAAATGTAATCTTGAATGTCATACTTATATTTAATTCTAAAAGCATTCAACAAAAGTAGTAATGTTGTTATCCGTTGTTGTCCATCGATAACAAATAATTCTTTTTTATTATCCTTTGATTCAACAATGTATAAAGTACCTAAATAATAATCACTTACACGTCCTTTAGTCATGATATCTTTGATAAAGCTTTCTAAACTTTTTTTACCCCAAGTATATGCTCTTTGATAGCTTGGTATCTTGTATATTCTGTTTGACGATAGAATACTTTTAGCGTCAATTAATCTAGCGCCATCTTTTTCAATCATACATAGCCTCCTAAAATCACCAACTTCAATTATTACTATTAATGCTATTACTTGTTATCAGATTTAAAAATTTTTTACTAAAAAAATTCTAAATGCTTTTATTCTATCACTTCTATTCTAATTCGTTTATTCGGATTATCCGGTTCTACTTCAACGTTTAACCAATTTTGAAGTTTTGAATCTCTGATTATTTCAATATAGTTTAAAGGTCCAGATATTATGAATCCACCTTTATCAATTATTATATCTATTTCACTAAAAACCTCACTTATACTTAGAGGTTTTATTCTGTCTGAAAAAAATTTGTAAGGATCAATTGCGTCTACTAAGCAAAGAACAAATAATAACGGATTTTTTAAAGATATCTTTTTTTGGAAGTACTTTAAATCAGTCAAACCATATTCTTTATAATACATTGAATCTTCTTCTTTTGGAACTCCCCAAACATTGTGAGTAATAATCACATCTGATATTAACCTATATACATCGAACAGTTCTATTTGCCAAATTAAATTATCATCTGTAAAATATTCTATCTTAGGTATCTCTTTAGCATCGAAAATTGCTTCAACGAACTTTTTCTCATACGCTTTAAGAAAGGATTCTTCAAGATAAGAAAAAAGCATTTCACCACCCGTTATACCATGGTTGATTTTCCCAAATCTATCCTTACAATAATTATAATATTTTTCAACAAGCGTTTTATCATTATCAATCATAGTCTCATAATTATATATGACTTTACCTTTATTTATTGATTCGAGTGTGAATCTTTTTAAATCAAAATTTCTATTTATATACTTACTAAAGCTATTCCATCTAAGAAGTTTTGTTCGTAGATCTACTTTGTATGAGTCTTGATATAGCTTCAACCCCGTCCAATTCATTTTTCTAATTCTGTTAAGTGAGTAATCAATATACTTTGGATTGTTTTCGAAATAATAGCCAACATCATGATATAGTGTTGTCAGGAACCAGTAAAAAGATATCCTTTGATCATTAACATTACTTATAGAAGTGAACTGACTAATAATTTTGTCTTTTAAAGAAACATTATCTACAATTATTTTCATTAGATAAATACCTAATAAATATATTGAGAAACTATGCTGAGTTCTATATTCATCCAATTTATTGTTCCCGCAAAATTTGAATACACCAGATTTTCCACCTTGATTAAAATAATTCTCAATACTTCTTCTTACTTCTTCTATAGTAAGTGTTGGAGATAAGATATCCCTAAGATTGTAATAATAGTTAAATTCTCCTTCTTCTATCATTTTATTAATTCTGTTTATTAAAATAGTATTCACCTCAATTAAATATACGATCTAGATAGGATACAATAATTAGGAAATAAAAAATATGAACATGTTAGAATAAAAGCACTTTAAAGTATTAAGAACACACAGAATTATATATTAATTAAGAAACTAAATTACTTTTATTTCTTAAAATATAACTACACAAATAATTCTCTGTTCTCACTTATCTTTGACCATTTAATTGCTTTAATTCCATAAGCGCTAAACGCATCAATATAAGAATCAGGAACACTATCTTCATCATTAATTACTACAATAAATTCTGTGTTCTCACTTCTATTTGAAAATGTGTCTTCCCAAATGAATATATAGTCACCTACTTTTTGCTTAGTTGCTTTATTAATTAATTTACATAACCTCTCCGGATTAGTTTTATTTTTCTGAAACATGAAATCAAATTTATTAGAGAAACTACTTTTTCCAACGATCTGTATATTGGGGCTATAAAAAATTTCATTTTGATCAAAATACTCTCTAACATCCTCAAAAAATAACGAAGTTACTCTATTACGAGATGTAAGATACATATCATCAATCTCAAGTAATGATTGAATAAATCTATGAACAAGTTGAGGATAGTTCTTTTTATTAGCATTTATAATAAATTCACTATCTTCTAATTTTAATCCGTTTTGAAGACAAATTTTCTCTACTTCTTCCTTTCTTTTCCCGATAATTTGTATATTTGACATTTCTAAATTATTTATAATCCAACTATCATCAGAAATTTTAATATTATCTCCATCAACTGAAATATACACTTGTATTTTATCATTGTTTTTGTCCAAAAATGGAGTTGATAATATTTTATAATCTCCTATGTTTTTTAAACTCAACTCACTTCGAAACCAGTTTACATAATCATCTATTAGTGATTTGATGTCTTCTATACAATTGTTGTTCTTCCTTTTATCCATTATCTTAGCCCTCTATGAAAATAGATTTTCCTTTAGTATTGCACCCAGAACATCAATGACCTTAAACATTTTAAAAAAATCTAGTGTAATCTTTATTAAATCATCATCTTCAATATTAAATTCTTCTGCATATTTAATTTCATATCCATCTTTGTATATATGAAGATGGTTTTCTGATATCTCTCTGCCATCAGGATTCATATGTTTAGTTGCATTTATATCTAATCTCAATATAGCATTTCCCGTTAAACACTCTATAGCATGAAATGTTATTTTCTTGTTTTCTTTTGAACCTCTATATATATAAATCTTAAAAAAATCCTTGTCAGCTATTGAAACAATTTCCTCAATTTTTTTATCTCCCATATTTGGAATCATCAATGTTTTACATGCGCTTACAAGATTCTTTAATTTTTTAATTAATAAATTCGCTTCGTATTCAGTCATAGTTAATCTCCTTACATAGATGTATAAAAATTATGTATCATATAGATAGGTTACAATAAATAGGACAGAAAAGATATAGACATGTTAGAATAGAAAATGTTTGAAACTTTTCTAAAATAGAATCATAGTTGCTTATGCTGTTTACTATTTCTTTAAACAGACGCATATTAAGTATTCGAATTGTTAATACTGAAAAGAATCATACAATAGGTATGTTATTCTCTTAATAATTAATGAAAAGTTATCTATTCCATTTTAAGAGAATTTCATCGCTTTTCCTTTCTGTTTGTATATTAAATTTTCTTTACAATCTTGTTCAAAAATAAAAACAATAGTAAATTATGATGATTCTTGGTGGTAAAAAATATGCTTGTCTTGACAAAATCAACATAATTATACTATTTTTTATCTTATATGTAAACCCTACTAGATAAACAATCGATATTTTGTAACCAACAAGTTTTTCAACATTTTTACTAAGTTATAATCGTCATTTATGATAAAATATTTATGTAAATAAAACTGTTCAAAATAACTATCTTATACTTTTTCAAATACTCAGGAGGGCTTTATGAACAAAAACCTAAGAAAACTACTTATCATTATCTCTATAATAATAACCTTAGTCTTTGTAGTAGACACTACACTAAATCTAGGAATAGTCTCTAGTATAGAAAAAGCATTAGATAATCAAGCTCCAGTAATTGCTACGGAAGATTTGAGATCCCAGTATTTACTAGATGAAGATTATACATTAAATATCTCATGTGAAGATAATTACGATAATCAATGCTCAGTAGAAATCATTGGAACTTTTGATACTTCTGTTTTAGGTAATCAAAGTATTACATTACGAGCGGTAGATACCGCTGGTAATGTAACAACATATA
>NPIE01000536.1_pt1 | contig 35674 bp, 36 predicted proteins | sample 8637661 | NCBI WGS metagenome assembly NPIE01 (sample SAMN07420842, study PRJNA396082) | bioreactor metagenome | isolation source: sample BA12 brine-fed electro-methanogenic bioreactor BA | place: Japan: Kochi | collected 2016-12-09 | reverse complement strand
GATCAGATCGGCGTCGATCTCCTTTCGCCCACGCAGCAGGGTATCAATGCGACCGACCAGCGAAGCCTGGGTTTTGGACAGTCCCTGGCGCATCCGTTCAAAAAGACTGACCCTGGGCTCTTCAGGAATTCCTTCAACTTCCGGCGCCGCTTCCCGCTCCTCGGGAAGAACAACAGGCGCCTCCTCAGGCACAAGTTCCTCCTCCGCAACCGGTTCAGGCGCGACCTCTTCAGGGCGGACCTCTTCAACTTCAGCCTCTGCCTCGGCGGGAGGTTCAGCAGCCGGGGCTTTTCCCTCTTCAGGCTCCGCCCTGAGTTCCTCTTTGGGCGCAGGCGTCTCCTCCTCTTCTTCTGGGACTGGCGGCCTGAGAGCTTCTTCCGGCTCGAGCCCGGGTGGCGCTTCGCGCTTGAGCGCCTCACGCCGTTTGCGCCGTCTGCGCCGGAAAACAAGGAGGATAAAAAGAAGAACAACCAGAACGACCAGGAGATACAGCAACCCCAGTGCCACCAGGAAACGATATTCTTCAGGCACCCCATAGTGCCCCAGCATCAAGGCGATATTATCCAGGAGCTGCGCAAGCCAGACCATGGCATGCTGCAGAGCCTTATCAGCCCATTGACCCGCCTGGGTCAGGGTTTCGCTCAATTTTTGTTTGATCTCTTCCAACACGGCTCAATCTCTCCCTTATTTTTATGATGCACTCGCAAAAATTTTAAGGATGGCTAAGCAAAAATTTCGTCCTACAAGGCCTGGTGGTTTTTCAGGGGCGAAGGCATACATCAGGTATGTCGAGGTCCTGAAAAAACGCCGTAACGCCGTAGGGCGGACTTTCTGCGACGCCATCATTTTATGACCGGAACACATGACCGGCCTGCATATCTGAGCTGCGGGTTTTGGGCACCTGCTTACCGTCAGGCAACTTCTTCATGCAGCTGCGCGGCATAGGCTTGCAGGACATGCCGTGCACGCGCCAACAGCCCCTCGCTCTCCAGCGTCAGGACAATAAAATACTCCTCAGTAACCGGCATGACAAGAATGAGACGGTTGTCGGCATGAATGGCGACCTCTTCCACTCCCGGCTCTCCAAGACGGGCAGCCGCCTGACGCAAAGAGTCAAGGATAATGCCGTGATGCGCTCCAAAAACTTTCAATTCGAAATCATCCATGCGGGCCGCATGGGCGACTGCTTCACCTTCCCAATCGGCAAGAACGACGCCCAGAGCGTCAGGAAGTTCGCCCAAAAGGTTCCGAAGAAGAGCATTTAAGGACATAATTTTTCGCTCCTGTCAATCTGAGGCACCGGGGACGTCGACAAAAATCGATGGACGAGAGAACCCACAATGAAGCGAGTCTCGATCACGCTGCCCGCTAATGAGACGGCAAGATTCGTGAGGGGGATATTAGCAATGGCTAAACCCCATGTAAAGGACAGTTTCGCATGCATCAGAGCTTGCCTACTCGCCGCTTTAGTGGGTACTATTAAAAATGATCTTCAGCATAAAGAAACAAAAGAAAATATCCGGCTTCACCCACACAGAATCTTACATTTTCAGGTAACGACTTCAATGCTTCGACGCCATCCACTGCTCGTCGCAGTCGGCCTTCTGCTCGTTGCGGCTGCGACAGCACTGGCCTTCGCCGTTGCGACCTTTGATCTAAATAATTATCGCAGCATGCTCGCTGACCGCCTCAGTCAGCAGTTGGGCCTCCCTGTGTCTATCGGTGAAGCGCGCTTTGCCCTGCACAAGGGGATCAATCTCGACTTCAGCAGCATACGCATCGGCGATGAAACCAGCGAATACGACCTCCGCGCCGAGCATCTGTTTCTGCGACTCAAATTGCGCCCCCTGCTGCAGCGCCAGATTTCTTTCACCGCCATCGAGATCGTCTCCCCAACGGTCAGGATTCATTCATCATCTGCGACAAGAGCCGGTGAGGAGGACCCTGCCCCTCTTTCCATCCTTTCCTTGCTGCATGAAACAAAAGTAAAATTTCTAACGATCCGCGACGGCCGATTCCACTGGCAGCGGCAGAGCGACACACAGAAATCATGGGCAGCCTCATCCCTGCGACTCGCCAGTATCGACCTGACACTTGATGATATCGGGCCTAATGCAACGACCCGTGCCCAGTTCAAGGCCGACCTCCACCCGCAGGATTCCGAGCCTGTCCGCCTCAAAGCAGAGGTTGAGGTCCTCCCGGCAGACAATTGGGCCGACTGGAAGGGATGGCACGGGGAACTCGATCTACAGGTTCGCCACCTCGACCCGACTCCCTTTCTGAAAAGACACCTTCCTGCTTCAACTCTGGATGGCAGGGGAAATCTGACTGTTTCGGCCCAGGGTTCGGTGCGCGAAGGGCTTGATCTGAATACTGTATTGGAAGGTTTGCACCTGTCCGCAGACGATGAAGCCCAATCCCTCCCCCTCCTGTTTGAATCCTCCGGCCGCGCTGAAGTCCGGGACGGCATCTGGAATCTGAGTTCGAGCACAGTCCGTCTCAATGACCTTAACCTGCAAGGTTCCCTTGTTCTTGAAGTCGAGCCCGAGCATCCTGAAAAAGCGCATCTGCAAGGAGAGCTTTCCAGCAACACGTTCTCCGCGGCAACCCTTCATCACATGCTTGCGGCCCTAGGCGCAGGCAATGCTCTCGACGCTCTTCAGGATACGGGTTCGCTGACCGTTGAAGCGCTGCGTTTTGATGGCCCGATTCGTGAGGCTTCCAATGCAGGCCTCGAATCAACGGAACTATTGAGGTATGCAGCCGTTCACGGTGAAAACCTGGCATGGGAAACGGCAGCAGGACCCGTCGAGAAGAACCGGCTGCAGCTGGTCTATGAGAACAGGCAACTTCGGATCACGCAAGGAAATTTCGTCTGGCAGGAGATTCCATGGTCGCTGAGTGGCCATATCGAGGAGCTTGCACCCGGGGCAACGCCACACCTGAACCTTAAAGGCGAAGCCCGAGCCGACATCAAGAAGCTGACACAGCTGCTTCCGAAACCAATTCCATCGGAACTGAACCTAAGTGGGCCGGCCGCAATCTCCCTGGAGGTCACAGAGAGTCCTTCCAGACCTAAATTAAATCTCGATCTCAACCTCTCCGAGGTTGCCGCACGCTGGGGAAAGGCAGTCCGCAAACCACCGGGCATGCCGACCACCCTTGAGCTTCAGGGCACCCATGAAGGAGAGAAACTCCAGATTCGCGGCGGGCATGTGGCTCTGGGAGGGCTTAAGGCGAATTTCGAGGGGGAGGTTGTCCTCAAAGGCGCCACCCCGTTTCGCTTTATCGTCCAGCTCTCCCAGTCCGACCTCGCAAAACTCGAACAACTGCTGCCGGCGGTTGAAGATTTCAGGCTGCAGGGCACGTTGAGCGGCGACCTTCTTTTGAGCGGCACCAGGGACCGTCTCGATCCACCTCAGGGCGAATTCACGCTCAAGGGGGGCGGAGCTCACTTTTTCAATGTCGTTGCCGACCTCAACCGCACCCAGGGAGAGATCTTCCTTTCCGGTCGGACAGTCAATGCCCCCAAGCTGAAAACCTACCTGGGGGAATCAGCCTTCGATGTCGCGGCACAGATCCCCGATTTGGCCGATTTTCGTCTGCTTATTGACCTGGAGGGGCAGAACCTCCGCCCGCAGGACCTGATCTTCAGAGGAGGCAAAACCAACCTGACCTCGGTTTACGGGCAGATGGCAATCGATACCAGAGGGATTTATTTCACTCCTGTCTACGCCCGCACCGGCGGCGGCACCCGCGCCGCTGTCAGCGGCGGAGTCCACGGCTACAGCAAGCCCAAGGTCGAGTTGTCCATCAACGCCGAATATGGCAATGTGGACGAGATTCTTGAATTCTTTTCAGGGCCGCCGCGCCAGGTGGGAAGCGACAAGAAGGAGACAGAACAAACTACGGTTGACATCAAAGTTAAGACAGAGGCGGGCACTTTTCATAAAATCGAATTCGCACAGGCCGAGGCGGACATTCATTATCGGGCGGGAATATTGCAGATCTACCCGCTTCACGCGGACCTCGCCCCCGGTTACTACGTAGGTCGGGTTGTCTGGGCCGAACCACCCGGCGCCGCTGCCCTGCTCAAAGTTTCAGGGCATCTGGAAGATGTCAATGCCGAAGAAGCCCAGAACATTCAAAGTGACGCCCCAGGGTTGATCACCGGCACGCTCCGCGGTGATTTCTACCTCGAAGGAGACAGTCATAATTTCATTGAAACCAGCCGCGGAGGGTTTTCTCTGGAGTCGCACAACGGGATCTTGAGGCGGTTCAATGTTCTGTCCAAGGTTTTCTCGCTGCTCAACGTGGCACAGATTTTTTCTTTTCAATTGCCGGATATGGCGCGCGAAGGGATGCCGTACCAGAGAATATCCGCCAATTTCAGCCTGCGCAATGGCATATTGACCAGTGAGGATCTTCTGGTGGACAGCAATGCCATCAATATGTCGATGGTCGGAGAGATTGATCTGGTGGATAACGAGATAGATGCCGTCCTCGGTGTCAAACCACTGCAAACGGTGGATTCCGTTATTTCAAAAATTCCCATTGCAGGCTGGATTCTCACGGGGGAGGATGAGTCACTGATTATGACTCATTTTCGTGTAAAGGGGGACCGCAGAAACCCCGAGGTCAAAGCGATCCCCGTCACATCGATTTCAGAGAAAGTTCGCGGCGTTTTTAAGCGGGTGCTGGGGTTTCCGGCAAAGGTTTTCTCCGATCTGGAAAAGGCAACTCAGTAGGACGCAGGGGGCAAGCATCACCTTCGATGCGGGAAAAGCCCCCCTCAGGAACCGCGCTTTTCCCCTACATACACGCTTGCAATCCCGCCGGTCTGATCAACATGACGGATATTGGCAAAACCGGCATCCGCCATCATCGCCTTGAATTCTTCCCGCGAGGGAAATTCCAGGACGGAATCGGGCAGATACTGATAAGCGCTGCGTTTGGAGAAAAGGCCGCCGATAAAAGGCAACAGGCGTAGAAAGTAAAAATAGTAGAGTTTTTTGAAAAGGGCATTTGTCGGGGCTGAAAATTCGAGAATCACCACCCGACCGCCAGGCTTGAGCACCCGCCACATCTCACGCAGCCCGGCGGCGCGGTCCACCACGTTGCGGATACCGAATGCGATGGTCACACCATCGAACACCCCAGCAGGGTGGGGAATCGTTTCACAGGGCGCGTTGACCAGAAAAATCCGCTCGGAGAAAGGGGACTGAGCGACCTTCTCGCGGCCACGCACCAACATTCCCTGAGTGAAATCCTCGCCGACAATCTTTACCGAATCAGGGGTTTGGCGGGCAATCTCCAGGGCCACGTCCCCGGTTCCGGTGGCGAGGTCCAGCACGCACCCGTTGTCCGGAATCTCCAGACAGCCAACGGCAAAAGTCCGCCAGCGGCGGTCGATTCCCAAAGACAACAGACGATTGAGCAGATCGTAACGGGGAGCAATCGCATCGAACATCTCGCGGATGCGGCGCCCCTTATCAGAAAGCTGAAACATGAATATCATCTCCTGGCGGTATTCTCGGTGCCTGTTTTGTATCACAAGCCGCGAAAGCGCGCCAGCCAATTTGCCGAAGACCTCTCACTATGCACGATTATGGTCAACAAGGAGAACATGCCATGCCGCCACTTCTGGTCACCGCCGCCATCATCCGGTGCGAGGATCGCATCCTGCTTACCCGGCGCCCTCCTCATGTGCGCCTCGGCGGATGGTGGGAATTCCCCGGGGGCAAACTTGATGCAGAAGAGTCGCCGCAAGAAGGCTTGAAGCGCGAGATTATCGAAGAATTAGGGATCGAAATCGAAGTCGGCCCCATCTTCGAGGTGGTATACTACCGTTACGAGCGAGGGCCGGTGCTGATCATGGCCTATGAATGCAGACAGTGCGACGACCGCCCGATTCGCAATATCGAAGTCTGTGACCACCGCTGGATCCTGCCGACGCAACTCGACCAGTTCGAGATACTGCCGGCGGATCAGCCCATTGTCGAAAAACTGCAAACCATCGGCATGACAGCCTCTGGAATACAGATCCCATAGCAAGCTTTTAAATTTGACAAAAATAAAACAGCGTATTAGTTTCGTGGCAGCTCAACCTGATTGGATATAACAACGGATCAGGCCAATTTATCAAACCAAGGAAGGAGAATTCAATTCATGGATTCACCCCCCCGGTTGGAAGTCAATTTTTTCCGGCCCAGCACGCCGAACATGCAGAACGAAGTCGGAGTTGCCCGCATTGTTCTGCTGTTCTGGTTTATTCTGAGCTGCGGCGTTCCCATGGCAATCTGGCTGGCAGGGCTGGGAGACCCCAGCGGCCTGGGCCGCTCTGTGCTGACCGAGACGCGCTTTCTTGGTTTTCCTCTGCACTACTGGCTGGTAGCGCAGGGATGCACCATCGGCTACGTGCTGCTGTGTAAATTGTATTGCATGCTGTGGGACAAAAAAGTCCGCAGGAGATAGTTCCCCCGCATCGCTGGAAGGTTTGATGCAATGAAAAGATTTTTCTTTTGGATGGCCCTGGGATTGTTTCTTTTCGCCGCCGCACCGCTGTGGGGCGCGGGCGAAGAAATTTTTCAGATCGAGAGAGGGTTCAAGCTGGTTCCAGCCCTGATCATGGTCGCCACTCTCTGCGTTTATATCGGGGTGGGTTTTCTATCCAAAGTTTCGACCACTTCCGGTTACTGGGTCGCGGGGCAGGGAATCGGCAAATACGGCAACGGCGCCGCCATCGCTTCCGACTGGATGTCTGCTGCTTCATTCATGGGAGTGGCCGGGCTGCTCTACCTCAAAGGCTGGTTCGGCCTGGGTTACATCATCGGCTGGACCGGCGGCTACGTCCTACTATTGGTCCTGCTGGCAGCACAGATCCGTCGCTTCGGCAAATATACGATTCCGGAATTTCTTGGTGACCGCTATGACTGCCACTCGGTGCGGTTAATCGCGGCCACCGTGACCGTCATCATCGCCATTACCTACTCCACGGCCCAGTTCAAAGGGATTGGCCTGATCTGCGGCTGGATCTTCGGTATGAGCTACACCGCCAGCGTCTTTTTCGCCGCCGGCGTGGTGTTGGCTTACCTGCTGATCAGCGGCATGTCGGGCGTCACGCGCAACCAGCAGATTCAGTACGTGGTGCTGATCTCGGCGTTTCTGATTCCGCTGTGGATTCTGATCAAAAAGGCGGGCGGAGCCGGCATCCTGCCCCAGCTTGAATATGGTGCAGTGCTTTCAGGGCTGATGGAAGGCCAGGTTGCTTCATCGGCGGGCGGTCAGCTTGCCGGCAATGAATTCGCCGAAGCGTCCCGGGCGTTTCTTCCCTGGGGCACGGGGGGCAATATTTATCATTTCCTGGCACTGGTCTTTACCCTGATGGTGGGCACGGCTGGCCTGCCTCATATCATGATCCGTTTTTACACGGTCAAAAATGAAGATATAGCGCGCAAATCGGTGCTCTGGGGATTGTTCTTCATCGGGCTGCTCTACTGGTCCTCTCCGGTTTATGCGGTGATGGGAAAATTCTGGAATCCCCTGGGCGGGCAGGCGGTCGCGGATGTTATCATCCTGAGCGCACCGGAGCGGGCAGGACTGGGTCCTGCCTTCCTCGGCTATCTCGCATCGGGAGCCCTTGCGGCTGGCATCTCTACCGTCGCGGGTTTGCTGGTGGCCGGCGCTTCCGCAGTCGCACACGACTGGTATGCCACCATTTTTCGCCCTGAGAGCACCGACCGACAGCAGCTTTTCGTCGGCCGTGTGATTACCGCGGCTCTGTGCGCAATCGTGGTATTGACAGCCCTCAACCCGCCAGCGCTGATTGCCCAGATTGTGGCCATGGCTTTCGCCATAGCGGGAAACACCATTTTCCCCGCCTGCGTGCTGGCGGTGTGGTATTCGCGTTCCAACAAATACGGCGCCCTGGCAGGAATGATTTTCGGACTGGCCATGACCCTGATCGCCATGGTCGGCTGGGTGATGCGGGTGCCGCTTTTCTCTGCCGACGGCCTACTGCCGGCGACCTCCTCGGCCCTGATCGTCTGTCCCCTGGCGTTTCTCATCAATATTGTGGTTTCCAACATCACGCATGAGCGCATCAGTGACGAATCGGCACAACGCAGTGACCGGGTGCTGCGAAAACTGCACAATGTCCCAATACCTGTCGCCGGCCCTGATCCCGATGAACATTCGTCACGCCGGCGCATCCATTAAGGCATCGCACTTTGAAGTTTTTCACTCGCAAGCGATGCTCCCTGCTGTTCGCCGGGGCAGGATTGGCCCTGATGGGGATCGATCTGATACTGACCCGTGATTTTTTTACACACATCGGTGAATTGATGGCGGCCAGCCTGCTGTGCTTCGCCGCGGCCATCTATCTCGACCGCTCTCCACGCGCCAAAGATCCCTCGCGCAGCCAGGATGCGCCACAGGAATCCCAAGACCCGGATTAAACGAAAAAAACATTGCCCTTTCCGGGCATGCTGCTAGTATTAAGATTGTTTACTTTCACTGCCCTCCGAGCATTCCGGGGGGTTTTTTAACGACGCCATTTTCCACCGGGGATATCGGCTTGATCAGACATCTCAGAGACAGTGAACCCTTCAATATCCTGCCGGACCACCTGTTCGAGGAACTCCGCAAAGCGGCCGTCCTGAAGAAATTTCCGGCCAACACCCATATTTTCAAGCAGAATGATTACCCCACCGGCTATCTTTATATCATTAAAGACGGCCTGGTGGAGATCACCGTGATGAACCCCGGCGGGGTCGAGATGGTGGTGGACTATCGCAAGGAAGGGCAGTTTTTCGGCGCCACACCGATCTTTACCGGGGAGCCCTATACCGGCGGCGCACGCACAGTGCGCGCCACGGAGTGCTTCGTCATCAATGCGGATCTGGTGAAGAAGGTGGAGGAAGAATATCCTCGCATCGGCGAATATTTTACTCGCATCGTTCTCTCCCGGGTGCGCAACCTTTATTCAGAAATCGTCACAGACCAGACCCAGGACGCCATCACCCAGATGGAGGCCTACCCTTTCAAAAAGCGCCTGTCGGAAATCATGGCAACGCCACCGGTATGCTGCACGCCGCAGAATACTGCACGGGAGGTGGCCCGTAAAATTTCGGAGAAACGCGTCAGTTCGGTCCTCGTGTGCGAAAAGGATGGCTCGCTGATGGGGATCATTACCGAGCGCGACCTTGTTGGAAAGGTTCTCAGTCTGCCGAATGTCGATCCGGATGCCATTACCGCTGCAACCATCATGACGCCTCAGCCGCATTCCCTCTCCCCCGACACCTATATGTATGAAGCGATGGCCTACATGAGCGCCCATCGCATGCGGCATCTGCCGATTCTTGACGGCAAACAGGTGGTTGGCATCGTGACGTTGCGCGACCTGATGCGCTTTCGCAGCCAAAAAGCGATGCTGCTGGTCGGCAATGCGCGTCAGGCCAAGGATCTTGCAACCCTGGCGGCCATTCGCAGCGAGATCGCAACCGTTGGCCGCACTCTGCTGTCCGAAACCCGATCCACCCCCGAGGTGATGGAGATTCTGAGCTACATCCACCACACCATCATCCGCCGCACCTTCGACCTGTGCCTGGAAGAGATGAAGCAGCAGGGGAAGGAACCGCCGGCGATCCGCTACTGCTTTCTGATCATGGGAAGCGGCGGGCGTCGAGAGATGCTGCTGGACCCGGATCAGGACAACGGCTTTATTTTCGAAAACTATCCCGATGCCAGGCAGGAGGAAGTCGACGCCTTTTTCGTACCCTTCTCTGAGAAGATCGTCGACGCCCTCGCCGAAGTCGGCTATCCGCTCTGCCATGGCAAGGTCATGGTCAACAATCCCCTGTGGCGCGGGCGCTTGTGGGAGTGGGATGAACGCATCGAAGACTGGGTCAACGAGCCGGAGCCGCAGAAGGTGCGCTACTCATCAATCTTCTTCGATTTCGTCCCCATGGCCGGAGATGGCACCCTGGCCCAGGATCTGCGGGATATCGTGCATCGCCACATCCGCTCCTTCCAGGGCTTTCTCTATCACATGATGTCTCTGGACCTGCGCTACAAGGTGCCGATCGGCCTGCTGGGACGGTTTGTGCTGGAAAAAAGCGGTGAACATAAAGGGGAATTGTCTCTCAAGCACGGCGGGACGGTCTATATCGTCGACTGCATCCGCATGTTCGCGCTGGAGCAGGAACTCTCTGAAGTCACCACCTTCGCCCGGCTGGAGGCGTTGGTGAAAAGAAATGTGTTTGCACCGGAGACTGCGGAGCATATCCGCGCCGCCTTCGAGGCGCTAACTTTTCTGCGGCTGCGAAACGAAATCGCCCTGGTACAGGCCGGCCGCAAACCCAGCCACCACATCAACCCCCACAATCTGTCCAAGACCGAACAGGACCTGCTGCGGGAGTCCTTCCAGGCGGTCGGCAAGCTGCAGGACGCCACCAAGCGCCATTTCGCAAAAACCCCCTTTTAACCGGTAGAAGAAGTTCCCGCATTCTGAAGCAGATCTGCTCTGCTCATCTATTTTTTCATAAAGAAAGCCCCTCGCAGCGATTATCGCGAGGGGCCTTCTTTTAAGCTGTCAGCCGAGAATCTTCACGATTCTTTTCGGCTCAAGAGTCCTGCGGTTCAGGACGTCATGTACTCCTCATCAGGAGCGCTTTAAAATTATTTTCGTCTGTGGTTTCCGTTTTCGGGAATCCTCCTTTCTCCTTGCTTGTGGTTATATTTTTCCACAGAATTTCACAAATTCAAGAGTCACAAGTTATTTTTTATCCGCAATTCAACGATCTGTCTTTTCCGACCGCCAACGGCTGAAAGGCTTGCGGACCAGGCTGGAATTGTAATAGCGGGGATCACCGGTCACTTCAGCGCCAACCCAGGGCGGCAATTCGATCTGCTGACCCTCTTGCTCAAGTTCCACTTCCGCAACACACAACCCTTCATTTTCGCCAACGAAGACATCCACCTCCCAGAGGAGACCACCGAAAGGTACGCAATGACGGGTTTTCTCGATCAAAGGCCGTATGCACAGCTCATCGAGCATTTCGGCCGCATCCTCCACCGGGATCTCGTATTCGTATTCCAAACGCACAGCGCCGCGGGTCGGCCCCTTGATGGTCAACACGCCTTGATCGTCGATCAATCTTACCCGTACCACTCCTATCGAGCCGATGGAGACAAATCCCTGGCGCAAAAAAGAACACGAGGTAGCCGCATTCTTCCAATCCATGCCGTGAATCAGAAATTTTCGTTCAATTTCCAGCGCCAATCAAACATCTCCTGATTATTTTCTATTTAAAAGATCGAGGCGAGCCGATCATAGGATTTTTCGAGGCGGATCGTGGTCGCAAGCAGAATTCCTTTAAGCAGACCGACACCCACAGCGGGGTGCTCTTCAAGCAGACGGTCGAACTCTTCGCGCCCTAGCACAAGCAGATCCGTGTCTTCCAACGCCAAAACGGTGAAGGGCCTTGGATGATCTTCCAGAATGCCAAACTCCCCAAGCACCGTGCCCGGTCCGTAAACCCCGACCACCACCTGTTTTCCTTCAAACTCGGTATTCTTTTTTTCCTCAATGCGACCCGAGGCAACAAAAACAACGCTGTCGCCCGGATCACCTTCGCTCCAGAGGATTTCCCCGGCCGGAACCTGCAGACAGGTTAAGCGGAGTTTCAGGATTTCGATTGCATCTTTATCAAGATACCGGAAATAGCGCATCTCTTCCTTGATCTGGCGACAGACGGCATCGGGAGTCTTCATGAAAACTAGGCCTCCTTCGACCGACTTTTCAGGTCCTCAATTTTACTCCGCATCTGTTCGAAGAGACCGTCCATCCCCTCTTTGCGGGCGATTTCCGTAAAGGTGCCACGGTAATTGCGCACCAGGCTGACTTTCTCCACAATGACATCATAGACCAGCCACTCCCCCTGGCGATCCACCAGCTTGTAAGAGATGGGTATGTCGGCGCTGCGGGTCACGATGAGGGTTTCGACCTCAGCCCTGGGCCCGTTGATTTTCTCCGAGACAAAGCGCACCTCCTCATCGGTATAGCTCTCGATGCGCCCCAGGTAGCTTGCTTCCAGCAGTTCGGAAAAAAGCTCCATGAACGTCTCTTGTTCATCGACATTTGCTTTTTTCCAGTAGGGGCCCAGCACCCATTGCGACATGGCCTGAAAATCGAAACGCGCCTTGATCAACTCGGTCAGTCGCTGACGCTGCTGTTCGCCCCTGATCGCGTCGTCCTTGAGCGTATCGATCACCTGCTCGACCGTCTGCTCGATTTGCGCCAAAGGTCCTGCCTCGGCAGAAAATGCCGCGGCCGGGGCCAGGCAAAGCAGCAGGCATGCCGCTGTCATCCACTTGCTGAACATAGATTCACTCCTTGTTTCTATGAGCAATCATTCGATAATCATTGCTTCACGACGCTGCATATAGCCGTCGCGGATGAACAGGTAGGGATCGAGCTGCTCCGCCTTGATGCTCTCATAAGTATCATCGTCCAGGGAGAGGACATTGAGGCGGTCGGTCATTTTGACCGCCGTCTTGTGCCAGCTTTCGTCAAACACATAATTCCAGGGATCGAGGAAGAAATCGCCGACGCGCCCTACGGCGTCGCGGGGGGTGGAAGGCCCGAAAACCGGAAGCACCAGGTAAAATCCGGACGGCACCCCGAAGTAACCCAGCGTCTGGCCGGTATCTTCCTTTTTCATTTCCCATCCCAGCTGCGTGCGGGCTGGATCGAACAGCCCCGCCACCCCCCAGGTGGAATTGACGACGAAGCGCCCCAGCTCGCGGGTCGCATCCCCGAAGCGGAACTGCAGCAGAGAATTGGCAAACCGCACCGGCGTCGCCACGTTGTTGAAGAAATTATCGACGGATACCCGCGCGGGCTCCGGCACGAGCCTGAAGCCTCGGGCAATCGGCTTCAGCAGGTAGAAATACAGCTTGTCGTTGAACCAGAACATGGCGCGGTTGAAAGGCTCGATGGGGTCATAGACCATCAGGAGTTCTTCCTCGTATTCACCGGCAAAGGGATCAAAGGGTTCAGCATTCGCGCTCTCAACAGCCGGGCCCGCACCTCCGGTTTCCGCCGAAAACCCCGGTGCAGAAAAAAGTAATACTCCCGACAAAAACCCTGTTAAACAGATAAAACGCCACATTCATCTGATCCTTTCAACCCGCTTTTCCCGTCAGGAGTTACTGGCTCTCAAAGATATACTTGCTGATGAGTTCTTCCAGGTTGATGGCGGATTCGGTTTCTTCGATCTCGCCTCCCGGCTCGATATATTCAGGAAATCCGCCAGGAGAAATGCTGACATATCGGTCGCCGATGATCCCTGCTGTACGGATGGAGGCAATGCTGTCCACCGTCAGGCGGACAGCATTGTTTATAGCGAGTTCGACCACCGCTTCGTACATTTCCGAATCGAGGCGGATGCGGCTGACCTTGCCGACGGGAACGCCGGCCACCTGCACAACAGCCCCCTCTTTGAGACCGGCGATGGAGCCGAATCGCGCTTCGATCCGGTAGGTATCGCGCTGCAGAAGATCGATGTCGCCCAGACGGATGGAGAGCCAGGCAAAGCATAGAAATCCGGCGACCAGAAAAATGCCGACCGCCACTTCCAGATTAAACCGTTTCATAAAGCACGGACTCCTCTTGGTCACTCGAATAGATCGGTCCCATGGTGGTTTCGACGTACTCGCGGATCAGGGCATTATCGGAAAGCTGAAACTCCTCCGGCGACATGCACCCCTGCACCACCCCCTCGGCGAGCAATGCAACATAGTCTGCCAACTTGAAAATCTTCGGCACGTCATGGCTGACGATGACTGCGGTATATCCCAGCTTCTGCTGGGTCTTATGAAACAGACGATAGATTTCATTGCTCTTATGCACGTCGAGCCCGGTAGTCGGTTCATCGAAGAAGACGACCTGCGGATTGAGCACCAGTGCCCGGGCCAGCCCCACCCGCTTGCGCATGCCGCCCGAGATCTGCGCCGGGTATTTTTCCTCCGAACCTTCAAGATCCATCAGGGCCAGCTTGTCCATCACCTTCTCCCGCACCCAGAGTTCATCGCGGCGGGTGCGTTCCCGCAATGGCAGGGCGACGTTGTCAAAAACCGTCAAAGAATCAAACAGCGCGGCGTTCTGAAACAGAACACCGAAACGGGTGCGGATCTCTTTGAGTTCACGGGAACGGATACGGTTGATATCCCTCCCGAATACTCTGACCAGACCTTTATCCGGTTGCATCAGGCCCAGCATGTGCTTGAGGATCACACTTTTGCCCTCGCCGCTTGCGCCGACTATCACGGTCGTTGTGCCCTTGCGGACCACTAGGTCGATTCCTTTGAGCACGACCTGGCCACCGAAGGATTTATGCAGACCCGACAATTCTATGACAATGTCTTCCGATGTTTCTCCCATCACTTATCCCGTCGTAACTGTTCAGCATGGGGTCGCAACTCCCATGTCAAGGGACACTTTTCGCCGTCCCTGGCCGTTTGACTGGCGCCATCCCTGGCGCCAGACACCCTTGTCATGGGAGCCGCGACCCCACACAAGGTGAAGATGCATCCCGTCAAAACTTTTTCACCCGCGGCCAGACTACAGCATGATCGCTGAGATCAGATAATCCCATACCAGCACCGACACGGAGGACCACACCACCGCGTCGGTCGTTACACGACTGACGCCTTCGGCTCCAAAGCCTCCCCCGCGCTCGAAATGAAGAAAATAACCTTTGGCCGCACTGATCCATACCAACAGCAGGCCAAAGACGAAGGATTTGATCAACCCCATTTTGACATCAGCCCAAACGACGCTGTCATACATCCCTTGAAAATAGGCCCCCTGATTGATCCCGAGCAAAACCACCCCGATCAGCCACCCGCCGAAGATGCCGACAACATCAAAAATTGCGGTCAGAAGCGGCATGGAGAGCAGCGCAGCCACAAACTTGGGGACCATCAGGTATTTGTAGGGATCGATGGCCATGCATTCAAGGGCATCGATCTGCTCGGAATTGCGCATGATGCCGATCTCGGCGCAGATGGCAGAACCGGCGCGTCCGATGACCATCAGCGCCGCAACCACAGGCCCGAGCTCGCGAATCAGACTCAGCGCTACCGCCGAACCGAGCATCCCTTCAGAGCCGAACTTGCGCAGCGTGTAATAGCCCTGCAGCGCCAGGACCATGCCGGTAAAAGCCCCGGTAAAGACGATGACGAAAACGGAACGGGTGCCGATGAAATTAATCTGGCGGAGAATCGGACGAAGTTTATAAGGAGGCTTGAAAATGGAAAACAGGCAGACCGCCAGAAAAAGCCCCATGCGTCCAAGCTGCTCGAGCACAAATAAACATTGATCGCCCAGTTTTTCAAATAAACGCAGCATGCACAGCCATCCATATCAGAACTTTAAAATGCCCCGCGAAACCGGAGAAAAAGCAAGCCGAACCAGGACAAATCGGGCTTATCCGTTCTTCTCGTCCCCTTTGCCGAACTTGTGCAGCGTTTCGGCCATTTTCAGCAGGCGCTGATCGACCTTTTGATTGATGGTGCTCTCCGGCCACTTTCCGTCACTGTCCCGTTCGCCGGCAGGCATGCCGGTGAGAATTTCGATCCCCTCGTCCACGGTCTCCACCGCCCAGATGTAGAAATCGCCTTTTTCCACAGCCTCTCGCACGTCGCGATCGAGCATCAGGCTTTTGAGATTTGAACGGGGAATAATGACCCCCTGCTCGCCTGTCAAGCCCTTGACCTTGCACACAGCGTAATAGCCCTCGATCTTTTCGTTGACGCCGCCGATGGGCTGCACCTTGCCGTGCTGGTTGACGGAACCGGTGACTGCGATCCCCTGCTTGATGGGGACTTCCGCCAGAGAGGACAGCAGGGCATAGAGTTCGGCACATGAGGCGCTGTCCCCTTCAACGCCGGTATAGGACTGCTCAAAGCAGATGGATGCAGAGAGGGCTAATGGCTTGTCCTGGGCGAAGCGCTCGCCGAAGAAACCGGTGAGGATCATCACGCCCTTGTCGTGAATCGGGCCGGATAGTTTGGCCTCGCGTTCGATATTGACCATCGAACCTTTGCCCAGATAGGTGCGCACCGTCAGGCGTGACGGCTTGCCGAAGGAATAGTCGCCGAGCTGATAAACAGATAGCCCGTTAATCTGCCCTGTCATTTCGCCTTCCGTGTCCACCAGCAGGGTGCCGTCTTCAATCAGTTCCTGAATTTTCTCTTCGATCTTGTTGCAGCGGTAGACGCGCGCTTCGATCGCCAGATCAACATGCTTTGAGCCAACCCGGTCGCACCCCTCCTTTTCCGCGTAGTGAGCTGCCTCACGGATCAAGTTGGCGATTTCGAGAAAACAGGAGGAGAACTTGCCCTGATCCTCGCTCAGGCGTGCGGAATGCTCGATAGTGCGCGCGACAGCCTGACGATCGAAATGCAGCAGGTCTTCATCGGTGCATTTCGCGCCAATGAAAAGGGCGTACTGCTGGGTGTTCTCCCAGGTATTTCTCATCATCCGGTCGAAGTCGGCCTTGACTTTGAAAAATTTGCGGAAATCCGGATCATACTGAAACAACAGATAGTACAGCAGTGGTGTGCCGATCAGGATGATCTTGCAGGATAGAGGAACCGGACGCGGCTTGAGAGTGACCGTGGCCAGAAACCGGAACTGCTCCGTCATATCCTCGATCTTGACTTCCTTGTTGCGGATGCAGCGCTTGAGCGCCTCGTAGGAGAACAGGTTGATCAGCACTTCACGGCAGTCCAGGATAAGGTAGCCGCCGTTGGCGCGATGCAAGGCGCCGGGCTTGATCATGGTGAAATTAGTGGTGGCGTTGCCCATCTGGATGACATGCTCGACACGGCCGAACAGGTTGAAGTAAGTCGGGTTGGCTTCATAGACGACAGGCGCGCCTTCGAGTTGGTGATTGTCGACGAACAGATTGACCAGGTAGCGCTCAAAAGATGGCCCCTGCTCCGGCATCTTCATACCCGGCAGCGCAATCTGCGGCCCCTTGTTGGGTCGTAATTCCTCGATACGCCCCAAGATGTCCTTCTTGCAGTTTTTAAAATGCTCCAGCACCCGCTCCTGATCAGCGTACTTTTTCTCCAGTTCCTCAAAAAGCGGCTCCATGCCGTAATTGACGACCTCTTTTTCCATCTCGGCCGTTTCCCGCCGTGCCTGCTCTTCGATCTTTCGCACTTCACGCAGGGTGTCGTTGAGATTGTTCTGTAGAGCCGTGCCGCGCTCGTCAAGTTCAGCTTTTTCCTGGTCGGAGAGTTCTTCGTATTCCTCCTGCGAAAGGGGGTGCCCCTCCTTCACCGGAACCAGGACCAGGCCGCTGACGGTGCGCTGCAGCATGAATCCCTTTTCTTCGGCCTGGCGCTCCAGCTCCTGGAACAATGCCTTGTGCTTTTCCTGATGTTCCGAGGAAATCTTGTTCTTCTGCTCTTCGTATTCCTTGCTTTCAAAGACCTTCGGGATCTCTTCCGTCAGACGCTCTACCAGTCGGTCGACATCCTTCTTGAGCTCCTGCCCCTTTCCGGCCGGAAGGCGGATATAATCGGGGCGGGTCCCGTCATCGAAGTCGTGAACATAGCACCAGTCGTCAGGAACGGGCTGCCCTTTGGAGCGACTGTTGAGTATTTTTTTGATAGAAGACGAGCGGCCGGTGCCCGGTTCTCCAAGGATAAAGATGTTGAACCCGCTGTCCTTGATGCCAAGACCGAAATCGATGGCCGTCAACGCCCGATCCTGGCCGATGGTCCCTTCAAGGGGGGGCAATTCTCGGGTGGTCTCAAATTCGAACTGATTCGGATCGCAATGCCAGGTCAACGCCTGGGGATCAAGTCGCAGATGCTCAATGGACATGGAAATATCCTTCCCGAAATAAACATTAAAACAGAGCGTTCACAAAGGGTTGTTTTCTTGGCCGCCTATTCGTCATCCCCTGTCGCCACGAGCGTGATAGGCGCCTCAAGATAGTCGCGCACGGTATTGAGAAAATCGGCGGCATCAGCGCCATCGAGGACACGGTGGTCGGCAGAGAGGGTCAGCCGCATGCGCGGGATAACCACAAGATCTCCCTGCCCGGCATCCGCCACCGGTTCATGCTGCACTGCGCCGACGGCCAGCGCGGCTGCCTGGGGCGGGGTGATGATCGCCGTAAAAGACTCTACACCCAGCATCCCCATGTTGGAAACGGTAAAAGTCCCATCACTCATCTCTTCAGCCTTCAGGCGCCCCTGACGCGCTTTTTCAGACAGGTCCCGCGCCCGGTCACCAATACCACGCACCGACAGCTCCGCACAATCACGGATGACGGGCTGTAAAGGCCTTTTTCAGTGGCGACGGCAATTGCAACATTTAAGCACATCCATCCCATCGACCTTAGAACCGGGAGTTTCATAGGCACAGCTTTTTTTATAGAGTTGATCCACAGCACTGACACGACCCACGGCGGTTCCGATTCCATACATGTTGTTTTCACACACGAAGACCACCGGCACGTTGTAAAGAGCCGCCATATTCATGGCTTCGTGAAAAACCCCTTGATTGGTGGCGCCATCACCGAAGAGGCACACCACCACCTCATCAGATTCGCGGTACAGGATCGAATACCCCATACCGACCGCCAGAGGCAGATGCCCGCCGACGATGCCGTACCCTCCCATAAAACGAAGGTCGGCATCGAACATATGCATGGACCCTCCCTTGCCCTGGCTGACACCGGTCTTTTTGCATGGCGTGGGCGACACCGACGCCGACAGCCTCCTGGCCGCTGTAAAGATGGAGAAATCCCCCCATCTTCCCTTGACTGTAGAGTTGCGGGCAGGCTTCCTCGAACTGCCGAATCCGCACCATGTCACGATAGATGGCAAGAAGTTGCTGACGCGACAGGGAAGCGGCCTCCTGCTTCTCTTTCATAATTCATCCTTTCGCCGGCTTGGCGAACCAACTCGAGACACTGTCGATCATCTCTATATCATTGGGACTTTCGGTTAATGGTACCAAGGAAGTCCTGCTTGGCAAGAGGCGACCTTCTTCCTGAAAAAGAGAGATGAAGATATGGCTGGGGAAGGAAGAGCGCGGAGTCTGAAAAAAACGGGCCAACGTATTCTACCGTAGGCCCGTTTCCGGTGAGCGTATAAGTATGGCGAAGCTGCAAAACTGCCCTTAAACCAGATCACCCGATATAGACATTGTGGTTGCGGGCGCGGTTGGCCATGATGGTGGGGTCCAGCACTTCACCGCAGGAGCAGCACTTCCATGCTTCAAATGAACGAACGAAATCATAAAACTTTTCGGTGTACATCCTTCCTTTGCATTTGGGACATTTCATCGGATTTTCCCCCTTTTGAAGTTAATCACGAATTTTAAAGTGTGACTCAGGCAATATAAAAGCCATCGATAGTGAGTCATTCCTTCACCAGACGTGCCAACGGACTGGAATCAATAGTAAAAAAGGGGGGGGATTTAGCAATAAATGACAAACTTTATTACTATTTTTCAACACGTTAGCTTATTTCAAAAAAAGTTTCCGCCACTGGGATATTCGCCCTGCTCCAATGCCTTTAACACGTCTCAAGCGATCGATCCGTTCAAAATCGCCATTCAATTGACGGTCCTGTTCGATCCTCTCTGCCAAACGCGGCCCAATGCCTGGCAATGCCTGCCAATCATCCAAAGACATGCGGTCGGGGTGCAACGACACGCCAAGCGCCATCCGATGTGCGGCAGACATCCATGAGGTCTCAACTTCCAGTTTATTCAGGGAGTTGCAGGAAAACGCCAGGCGTTGTCCGTTGGCAACAGAGGCGTCGGGAAAGCTAGATTGCTGAGCGGATCTCACACAATCCAAATCCGTCAACGAAATGACGGCAGACCACAGCAAACCGTCAGAGAATTGATAGATGCCGGGACGAGGGACACCGGCGGCAATTTCCACGATGATCTGTGAGGAGGGGGCGGGAGCCGGGGCCGGCAGCTCTTGCACAGAAAAGAGCAACCGGCCCTGGTTCAGAAGCAGAAAAGTCAGTATCGTGCCGATGAGTAACAGCACGCCCTGGCGAGCGTTCATCCTTCGGCGCGGTAGTCTCGGATCAGTTTATACAGAAAGGAATCGATGAGTGCCTGGTAGGAAGCATCGATGATATTGTCGCTGACACCAACCGTCCCCCAGCGCGTTTCCTTGTCGCCGGATTCAATGAGGACGCGGGTCACCGAAGACGTACCCTTACCCGCCGGCAGTACCCGGACTTTATAGTCGAACAGTTTGACCTCGCGCAGCTGCGGATAAAAATTTCCGAGGGCCTTGCGCAAAGCGTTGTCCAGCGCATTGACCGGCCCGTTGCCCTCTGCAGCCGTATGCTCTATCCGTCCTCCGACCTTGACCTGCACCGTCGCCTCGGACTGAGGCTTTTCATCTTCATGGCGCTTGCTGTCGATTACACGGAAACCGATGACGGAAAAGAAGTGGCGCATTGTTCCCAATGCACGGCGCATGAGGAGTTCAAAGGAAGCTTCGGCCCCCTCGAACTGGAAACCCTTGTTCTCAAGGTCCTTGATATTCTCAAGGATTTCCTGAGTGACCGGATCCTTGCTGTCGAGGTTGATATTGAACTGCTCTGCCTTGGCCAGAATGTTGGAACGGCCGGACAGGTCCGAGACCAGTACGCGCGTCACATTGCCGACAAGCTCCGGGCGGATGTGCTCATAGGTCTCGGGATGGCGTTGGATCGCGGAGACATGCACGCCTCCCTTGTGGGCGAAAGCCGAATTGCCCACATACGGCTGGTGCTTACGGGGGATCATGTTGGCCATTTCATAGATGGTACGTGATACCGTACGCAGGTTGGCCAACTGCTCGTCAGTGACGCAGTCGTGCTGCAGCTTGAGCTTAAGCGCCGGGATAATGGAACAGAGATTGGCATTGCCGCATCGCTCGCCAAACCCGTTGATGGTGCCTTGAACATGCACAGCGCCGCATTGAACCGCCATCAGGCTGTTGGCCACGGCACACTCGCTGTCGTTGTGGGCATGGATGCCGAGGGCAGTGCCGATCTCGGAGCGAACCTTCTCCATAATCGGTGGAATTTCGTGGGGCAGCGTCCCACCATTGGTATCGCACAGCACGATGCAGTCAACCCCCGCCTCCTCGGCCGCCTTCAAAGTCTTGAGGGCATACTCCGGGTTCGCTTTGTAGCCGTCGAAAAAATGCTCCGCGTCGTAAATGACCTCCCCGACATGCTGCTTGAGATAGGCCAGCGAGTCATTGATCAGCTCGAGGTTTTCTTCCAGGCTGATGCGCAACGCCTCATGGACATGGAAATCCCAGGTTTTGCCGAAGATGGTTACCGTATCGGGTTCAGCCTGAATCAGGGTGCGGATGTTGGCATCTTTTTCCGGAGTGCTGCGAGCCCGGCGGGTCGACCCGAAAGCCGCGATTTTCACCTGCTTGAGGCGCGCCTTCTTGATCTCTTTAAAGAAGCTGATGTCCTTGGGATTCGATCCAGGCCAACCGCCTTCAATATAATGAATGCCCAGCTCGTCAAGCTGTTGCGCGATGCGGATTTTGTCCGCCACCAGGAAGGAAACATCCTCCGCTTGCGTGCCGTCACGAAGGGTGGTGTCGTAGAGGTGAATCAGGCTCATTGCATCTCCATCCTTTGCACAAGGGGCAACCAGCAGGCCGCCCCCGTTCAATTCCGCGTTTTTTTTACCAGGAGTGGCGTTTATTCGGCCTTGACGTCTTTCTTCGCCAGATCAAAGGCTTCATGCAGCACCCGCACTGCGAGTTCGGTGTATTTAGACTCGATCACACAGGATACCTTGATTTCACTGGTGGAAATCATCTGGATGTTGATCCCCTCCTGCGACAGGGTCTGGAACATTTTGCTGGCGATGCCGGAGTGAGAACGCATGCCGACACCGACAATGGAGACCTTGGCGATGTTTTCATCGCCCTTGACGCCGCTGGCGCCCACTTCCTTGGCCGTCTCCTCGACGATTTTAATCGCCTTTTTATAGTCAGTCTTGGGAACGGTAAATGTCAGGTCCGTGTAGCCATCGCTGGAGACATTCTGAATGATCATGTCAACCGTGATATTGGCGTGGGACAACGGCGAGAAGATCCGTGATGCGATTCCGGGCTTGTCAGGTATGCGGAACACGGAGATCTTGGCTTCATCCTTATTGTATGTGACTCCCGAAACGAGCACGGTTTCCATATCGGCATCCTCCTTCGTAACCAAGGTTCCTGGATTGTCGTTGAAACTGGAACGGACGTGGATCACCACGTTGTATTTCTTGGCAAATTCCACAGAGCGGATCTGCAGCACCTTTGAGCCGAGAGAGGCCATCTCGAGCATTTCGTCGTAGGAGATTTTTTCCATCTTCGACGCTTCGGGCACAAGGCGCGGGTCAGTCGTATAGATGCCGTCGACATCGGTGTAGATTTCGCAGACATCGGCCTTGAGCGCTGCCGCCATGGCAACCGCCGAGGTGTCCGAACCGCCACGCCCCAACGTGGTGATGTTGCCTTCCTTGTCGATCCCCTGGAAGCCGGCAACAATGATGATCGATCCGTTTTTGAGGTCTTCCCGGACCTTTTTGTCCTCGATCTTCAGGATGCGCGCCTTGGAATAGGCGCTGTCGGTGATGATCGGAATCTGAAAGCCGAGATAACTTTTCGCCTTGTACCCCATGGACTGCAGGCACATCGAGAGCAGAGAGATCGAAACCTGCTCCCCCGTGGCAACCATCACATCGTATTCACGTTCGCTGGGGAACTCGCAGACTTCGTTAGCCAGAGCGACGAGCTTGTTCGTCTCGCCGGCCATGGCGGAGACGACGACCACCACATCGTTGCCGTCATCATAGGTTTTGGCGATTCTGCGCGCTACATTGCGAATACGCTCAATGGTACCGACCGAGGTTCCTCCATACTTCTGAACCACCAGGGCCATAATCGTTTTCTCCTCCGTATGATGAGTCCCGGGCCTGGGCGCCCGACACTCAGGTATGACGTTATCCGCGGTCGCGGCGGCGCCCGGCTTTGTGAACCGCCAGCCCGGCGACATCTTCCGCCGCTTCCATGATCATTTCCGGCAGGGTGGGATGGGCATGAATCGTTTTCCCGCCGAGTTCATGCGCGCTCATGCCCGCGCCCATGGCAGCGGCCACTTCAGCGACCAGGCTTGAGGCCTCGGCGCCGACGATGGCAGCGCCGAGAATGGCGCCGTCTTTTTTATCGGCGACGATCTTGACCAGTCCCTGGGTTTCCCCCTCGCACTGTGCCTTGCTTGATGCCTGGTAGGAAAAGCGCCCGCTTTCCACCTCGATCCCCTGTTGCCTGGCCTGATCTTCGGTCAAGCCGACCTGGCCAATCTCAGGCAGGGTGAAGATGGCGCTGGGAACGACCCGATAATCAGCTTTTTCATCGCCCCCCATGGCGTTGGCTACAGCGATTCCGGCCTGGTAGGAGGCCACATGTGCCAGTTGAATGATGTTGGTCACATCGCCGATCGCGTAGACTCCAGGCACCGAAGTCCGCAACCCGTCATCGACAACAATGGCGCCGTCTTTTGTTTCGACCCCCGCAGCTTCAAGGCCGAGATTATCGATGTTAGGAACACGGCCGACCGCAACCAGAACCCTCTCAGCCTCAACCTGCTTATCGCCGGAGAGGTAGGCCGTGACGCCGTCATCCTTGGCATCGAGACGCTCTACCGAAGTCTCTGTATGAACTTCCACCCCCAGGGATTTAAAGGATTTTTCAACCTCCTTGACCACCTGGCGGTCGCTTTGTTCAAGCAGGCCCGGGAGCTGTTCCACGACTGTGACTTTGGTTCCCAGGGCGGCGAAAATTCCGGCGAATTCGCAGCCGATATAACCGCCTCCGACAACCATCAGGCTGGCGGGGAGTTCTTTAATAGCAAGGATTTCCCGGCTGGTCAAAACATTTTTCCCGTCTATCGACAGGGCTTTAGGGCGCACCGAACGCGAGCCGGTAGCGATGATGATGTTTTTGGCCCGAATGCGCCCGGTGACTTCGGGTCGTTTGATGCAAATCCGCCCCGGCCCTTCAATCAGAGCGTGCCCCCGGAACAATTCAACCTTGTGCGCCTTGAGCAGCTGTTCAATCCCGCCGACCAGGCGCTTTACGATATTATCCCGCCGTTCAGCTGCCACGGTGTAATCGAGGGAGGGCTCATCGATCCGGATGCCGTGGTCTTCAGCATGTTTAAGGCGCTGCCAGAAATGCGCCGTGCTGTAAAGAGCCTTAGTGGGGATGCAACCACGATTGAGGCAGGTGCCGCCAACCTTGTCTTTTTCGATCAGGCACACACAGGCGCCCTGCTGGGCGGCACGGATCGCAGCGACATATCCACCCGGGCCGGCACCGATCACGGCAATATCGAATTCCTTCATGATGCGGTCTCCTTTCGCCAGCGGGCATCGAGCGCCTCAAGCAGACGTCTTTCCGGTGCTGTATGCGCCTCTATAATCAGGCGCCGACGGAATTCATCCAAACGTATCAGGGTGATAAAAAGACCTTCGCTGTGGTTTTCCTCGAACCGATCCCCCCATTCCACCACGGTCACTCCATCAGCGTCGAGATAGTCGCTGAAACCAAGATCTTCAAGATCATCGGCACCTGTCAGGCGGTAGAGGTCAAAATGGTAGAGCGGCAGACGGCCGCTGTACTGGTTCATCAGGGTGTAGCTGGGGCTTGTGACCGGCTCGTCATCGGGGACATCGAGCCCGCGGGCCACTCCCTGGGTAATACAGGTCTTGCCCGCACCCAGATCCCCTGCCAGGCGAATCAGCAAAGGCTTCTCGAGCAACCCGCCGAGCAGCATCCCAAGACGAACCGTTTCATCTGCGCTTTGGGTTTCAATGGTGAGAACGTTACGGGTCATCGTCCCATCGACCGGATAACATCGAGGCGTGCGACGACTCCGACCACTTTATCGTCCTCAACCACCGGGATCAGATGCGCTTTATTCTCGGTCATCAGCGCAGCGACTTCCGAAACAGGAGTCTCCGGAGAGCAGGTGACCACCTCGGTCGAGCAGATCTCATCGACCTTGCGAGCCGTGATTTTCTCCACCTCTTTCTTGAATTCCTTCTCGCTTTCGAGATAGATCACCCAATCGAAGATAGAAACCACCGTCGGCAGGTGAAGGGGCCGATCCTGAGCTACCAAGTCTGTTTCGGTGACCACACCGAAAAGCTGCCCATCCTCTTTGACGACCGGCATGGCGCTGATCCCTTTTTCCATAAAAAGGCGGGCCAGCTCTTCAATACCGGTATCGGGCTGAACGGAAATGACGTTGCGGGTCATGATATCTTTAGCTTTGAGCATTGCATCGCATCCTTTATCAAGAAGTAAACGTTATCCAGCGAAAATTGTCCGAAAGGTCTCATCCAGAGCACAGACTGAGTTCGTATCGCACAGCGGCAAGCTCGCGGGCAATCTCGCCGGCAGTCAGCCCCGCACACCCCTCCCGGCAGGCCAGTCGGTCAGCCGCGGCGCCATGAAGATAAGTGGCCAAAACAGCTGCTTCGGCGGCGGGCATCCCCTGCGCCAACAGTGCTCCCACCACCCCGGTCAGAACATCTCCCATGCCTCCGGACGCCATGCCGGGGTTGCCGCTGGCGTTGATCCAGGCCGTACCGTCAGGTGAGGCGATCACCGTACGCGCTCCCTTGAGCACCACAATGACTCCATGACGAAGGGCAAAATCGCGCGCGACCGAAAGGCGATCCTGCTGGACCTTCTCCACGGGGATCTGAACCAAACGCGCCATTTCCCCGGGATGGGGAGTTATAACGGTCGTTCCCGGCCGGCGGGATGACAATCCCTCGAGATGGCCGGCAAGAGCATTAAGTCCATCCGCATCGATCACCAGCGGCAGATCGCAATCACGTACCAGATGCCTGACCAATTCCTGGACCTCCTCATTCTGCCCCAGGCCCGGACCGACCGCCAGAGCCTGCTTATCCTGCCAGGCTGCAGTCAGTGCATCAAGTGCTTCCACCCCCGCAGCGCCATCGACCTCAGGCAGCGACACCGTCATGGGCTCTGTTAATTTTACCTCCAGAATATCATGAATTCCTTTTGGCACTGCCGCTGTCACCAGGCCGGCGCCACTTCGCACGGCACTGTCGGCTGCGAGAGCGACCGCGCCCGATTTTCCGGTAGAGCCCCCGATGATCAGCAGATGTCCGAAGGTGCCTTTGTGGCCATCGGATGGCCGGGGTGGGAGCAGATGTCGGGCAAATTCACCATCAACCAGGATCTGCGCAGGCGTCTGCCCTTCCAGCAGAAACGCAGGGATGCCGATATCCACTGTCTCAAGGACTCCGACCTGGTCTACCCCGGGATAAACGACATGCCCGATTTTAGGCAGGGCAAAGGTCACGGTGAGGTCGGCCTGCACACAACACCCGAGAATACGGCCGGTTGTGGCATCGAGTCCGCTGGGGATATCCACGGCGGCAATCGGCGCCGACTGTTCGTTCATCCAGGCAATGGCTCGCCCATATCGACCGCGGACATTGGAGGAGAGCCCCGTGCCGAAAAGCGCATCTACCAACAGGCGAGCCCCGCGGCACCGAGAGAGTGCGGTCGAAAGGCTATCGTCATCGGGTGCAAAAAGAATCTCGCCGCGCACCTGCCGCAGAATCTCGAGATTCAAGCGGGCGTCTCCCTCCACCGCCGCATCATCCGCCAGGACCAGAGTGCGGACCTGCCAACCGCGCTGCAGAAGCGATCGCGCAATGACATATCCGTCACCGCCGTTGTTGCCCTTGCCCGAAATAACGACCGCCTGTCCGGGATAGAGATGGCGATACCGCTCATCAATCAACCGGGCGGCGCCCTGCCCGGCATTCTCCATCAGTACCGGACCGGGCAGTCCGATCTCCTTGATCGTCTTCTGATCAAGCTCCTGCATCTGTGCGGCACTCAGAACTCTCATTGCTCCTCCAGAATGACAACGGCCTGTGCATAGTCCCCGTCATGGCTGTAAGAAAGATGCACGCGACCCACTCCACGCCTCCGGCAAATAAGAGCTGCAGCCCCGGTCAGAACCAACGAGGGTTTACCGAGATCGTCGCGCGCCACACTCATATCGTGCCAGGTCATCCCCTCGCGCAAGCCCAGTCCCAGCGCCTTTAAAAACGCCTCCTTGGCGGCAAATCGCGCGGCAAGATGGGGCGCAGGGTCCTTGCGATCCAGAGCATAGGCCTTTTCTTCCGCGGTAAACAAGCGATCGATCAGCGCCGTTTTCCCCTGATGGAGAAAATCCCTGAAGCGACCGATGCGCGCCAGATCGGTGCCGACGCCGAGAATCGCCATGGTCAGCTTCCTTTAATCAGTGCCGCCATGTCACGCACAGCCCGATCCATTCCGACCAGAACGGCGCGCGCCACGATGCTGTGCCCGATATTGAACTCTTCGATTCCCCCAAGGGCTGCGACTTCACGCACATTGTCGTAATTAAGCCCGTGGCCGGCGTGAACCGCCAACCCCAGCTTCCGGCCGAGCCTGACCGACTGCTCGATCTTGGTCAATTCGGCGCGGCGCACATTGGCGTCGGCCGCATCGCAGTAACACCCGGTATGAATTTCTATGGCATCCACCCCCAGACGATGAGCGGCCTTGATCTGCTCCGGGTCGGGATCGACAAAAAGACTGACAGAGATTCCGCCATCGCGCAACAGGGCGACGGGATTTTTCAACGTCTGCCGGTTCTGGACGACGTCGAGGCCGCCCTCGGTGGTCAGTTCCTGTCGCTTTTCCGGCACCAGGGTGACTTCATCCGGTCGAAACTTCAGCGCGATGCCCACCATCTCGTCAGTGGCGGCCATCTCAAGATTCAGGCGGGAGCGCACCGTCCTGCGCAAAACGGCCAGATCCCTGTCCTGAATATGGCGACGGTCTTCGCGTAGATGGATCGTGATGCCGTCGGCACCGGCCAGTTCCGCCAGCGCCGCTGCGGTTACCGGATCGGGCTCATGGGTCTTGCGCGCCTGGCGTACCGTGGCGACATGGTCGACATTGACTCCCAGTCTGGCAGTTTTCATTGTTGTTTTTGCTCCCCCATGACGCGCTCAACAACTGCGGCAATCTGATGTGCGAGTTCGGTGATCTGGTATTTGTCCTGCCCTTCAAGCATGATGCGCACCAGCGGCTCGGTCCCGGAAAAGCGGATCAGAACCCGACCGTTTTCACCCAGAACCCGGCGGGCATGATCAATTTCTTTTTTAATTTCAGGGATGCTTTCAAGATCGGTCTTTTCTGCCACCCGCACATTGACCAGCACCTGAGGCAGGGACACCATCACCTCGGCAAGCTCGGAAAGCGGCTTGCCGCTGCGCTGAATCACCGAAAGCACCTGGAGCGCCGATAGCATACCGTCGCCTGTGGTGTTGTGTTCCAGAAAGATCAGGTGCCCGGACTGCTCTCCGCCGAGGCAATAGCCGCCCTCGCGCATGGCTTCAACGACATAGCGGTCGCCCACATCCGTCTTGACAACCTTGCCTCCGGCCTGCTTCAGCGCAATATCGAGTCCCATGTTGCTCATGACAGTCGCCACGAGAGTATTGTGCGCGAGCTTCTTGCGTTTGATCAGATCGACGGCGCACAGCGCCATGATATGGTCGCCATCGACCTCGTTGCCGAATTCATCACAGAAAATCACCCGGTCCGCATCACCGTCCAGAGCAATCCCGAGATGCGCCCGGTGTTCCTTGACCGCTTCGGACATAACCTCCGGGTGCAGCGAACCGCAGCCGGCATTGATGTTGGTGCCGTTGGGTGAAACCCCCAAGGGGATGACCTCGGCGCCAAGTTCCTCCAGCACCGCAGGAGCCACGCGATACGCCGCGCCGTTGGCGCAATCGAGCACAACGCGCACCCCTTTGAGGTCAAGATCCTTGGGGAACGAATTTTTCAGGAACACGACATAGCGCCCCACCGCGTCATCGATACGATAGGCTTTGCCTACTTCGGAGGCAATCGGGCGAAGGCTCTCGATCTTCTTGGAGAAAATCAGGTCCTCCATTTTCAGCTCAAGAGTATCGGGCAGTTTGAAACCGTCGCTGGAGAAGAATTTTATGCCGTTATCCTGGTAGGGATTGTGCGAAGCACTGATTACGACCCCTGCATCGGCCCGCATGGAGGAGGTGATAAAAGCGATGCCTGGAGTGGGCAGCGGCCCGACCAGCAACACGTCGACCCCCATGGAGCAGATGCCGGCAGCCAGGGCGTTCTCGATCATATAGCAGGACAAGCGAGTGTCCTTGCCAATGACGATACGATGACGGCGGTTGCCGTCCTTGAACAGGTAAGCGGCAGCGCGGCCCAGCTGCATGGCCGTTTCAGTCGTCATGGGCGGGATATTGGCGACACCCCGCACGCCGTCTGTTCCAAAAAGCTTTTTTTTCATGACAGATCTCATTCACCTTTCTCAAGCGATGTATTCTCGCGTTTCTCTTCACTTAATCCTGAAGTCTCATTCTCCGGGGGCTGCTCCGGTTCGGGGGCCAGCGCAACGACATGCACCTGGATTTCAACGGTGCGATCTTCCTTGAGCTGTGTGTATCTGCCCTGGTAATCGAGGGGGACGATCAGGGTGAAACTTTCGCGTATTCCCTCAATATCAACCGGTTCCGTCAGCACCTGTGATACGTCCTTGATTTCGCTCTCGGCTCCTTCGATCACCACCTTCTGCGGTACAATATCATACCCGGCAAGAGTGTAGCCTTCTGCCGGTTCGCCGCGCAACACCACCTCCACCGGCACCTTCTTGCCCCTGATTCTTTCAAGCTTGACATCAACAAAGGAGGGAGACAAGCGGGTCACCTTGAGACCACTCGGGATGTTGAGCCGCTCTTCCAGGCGTTTGAAGGAAGTCAGGCCGGGTTTGAGGTCGGTCAGGTCGACAGAAATGCTGATATCAGCCGGCGACAGATTCATCAACAGCGTGCGCGGGCCATTGAGCCGTATATCGACGAGATTGGGAACCTCGTTGGCAACCATCAGGCCTTCGGGCACGTTGACCAGCTCAAGGGGAACGGTGTAGCCGACTTCGACCCTCCGCTCTCCGATGACAAAGAACCACAAGACCAGGGCGAAGACCAGCGAAACGATCTTCAGAATCCAATTTTCGGTCAGGAACTTCAGCATAACGACCTATTTCTTTTTTCGAGCGTTCTGATTTTCCAGAAGGCGCTTGAGGACACGCTTCAACGACGACGAGTCGAGGTCACGAGTAATGCGCCCACCCACCACGATGGAGATGCGCCCGGTCTCCTCCGAGACGACAATGGCCACGGCATCGACTAGCTCGGTCAGCCCGATGGCGGCACGGTGCCGGGTTCCCAGGGCTTTGCTGATGTCGGGATTCTGGGAAAGAGGCAGAAAGCAGCCGGCCTGCTTGAGCCGCCCCTGCTGAATGACCACCGCACCGTCATGGAGGGGTGAATAGGGGAGGAAAATGGAGGTCAGAAGATCGCTTGACACCCGCGCATCGAGTTCTGTGCCCACTTCGAGAAAATCCTTCAGCCCCGTATCACGCTCGATCACGATCAAGGCGCCGATCCGACGATTGGCCATCACGACACTGGCTTTGACCAATTCATCGATCAGTTCCCCTTCCTCCCTGTAGGAGAGACCGGAAAAAAACGGATTGCGGCCGACATGCATCAGGGCGCGCCGGATATCGTTCTGGAAGATGACAATAATGACGAGGATAATCGAGGAGAGGAAATTATCGAGAAGCCAGTGCAGGGTATAAAGGCCGCCGACCTGCGAAGCCACATAAACGAACAGAATGACCGCGAGTCCGAGCAGCATCTGCACGGCCCGCGTGCCTTTGATCAGCAGGATGATCCGGTAGATGATGAAAGCGACCAGCCCGATATCCAGCAGGTCGAGCCAGCGCAAATTCTTGATAACATCGGAAAACCCGTCCATCTCAGCCTGGCCTGCAAAGGATCAAAGAGGTTAAACGGTAAACAGATCAATCATACATAAGGGTGGATCGCCCATGCTGTCAAAGCGGCGTCACGATTCGGGGCGACATCATGCACTCGGAAAATGCGTGCCCCCTGAGCAACGCCGAGGGCCGTAGTCGCGACAGTTCCGAACAGACGCTCGCACGGCTGAGGGCGGTCGAGAATTTTACCGAGAAAAGCTTTACGTGAGGTGCCCAGCAGGATCGGCCGCCCCAGGCAATGAAGCTCTGCAAGGCGACGCAGGATTTCCAGGTTGCCGGCTGCGTCCTTGCCGAATCCGACACCCGGGTCTACGGCGATGCGATCCTCTTCAACCCCGGCGGCATGTGCAAGTTCGATCCCCTCGACCAGGTAGCGGCATACATCCCCGAGCAAATCAGCATAATCCGTCCGTTTCTGCATGATGTCCGAGCGCCCTCGGGTATGCATGAGGAACAATCCGGCGCCGGTCTGCGCGGCGACGCGCGCCATTTCAGAGTCAAAACGCAGCCCGCTGACATCGTTGATAAATTCCGCGCCGGCAAGAATGGCCTCATGGGCAACGCGGCTTTTTGTGGTATCCACCGAAATCGGAACAGCACATTGTGCGGCGATCCGTTCAACGATGGGGACTACCCGCCGCACTTCCTCCTCTTCGTCGACACCTGTAGATCCCGGGCGGGTGCTTTCCCCTCCGATATCGATGAGATCGGCCCCCTGCTCGACCATGTTCCGAGCCTGTTCCAGGGCGCAATCCGGATCGAGGTAGCACCCCCCATCCGAGAAAGAATCGGGGGTGATATTGAGAATCCCCATGATACGGGGGCGACTCAAATCCAAGGTGCAGGTGCGCCCCCGCAAAGATGTTGCCGGGCGCTCGGAGCGATCAAGAAGAAGGCTGAGCGATTGCGCCAGTCGGGCTTCCGGTACTCCTCCATTTTTCGGCAGAGCCTGGCAGAGAGCACGCAACCCGGGGCGATCTCCGCACAGCAGAAGATCACCGCCAGCGGCACTCCCGCCCAGCAACGACGCTGAAGGCACGATCTGTTTGAGAGAAGTGCCGACACTGGCTTGCAGGCAGCGAAACAGTGCCTGCGGAACATCATGCACCTTAATCAGGTCACCACCAGCCAACAGATGAGGCAGGTAAGACTCCAAGGGGCCTGCCCCAAGGCGGCGCAATTCCGCCAGTGCCTGCGGCTCACTGGCGATCTGAAGCAACCGCGGAGGCGAAAACGTCATTTACTCTTCATCAGTCCGGGAATCCTGGTCCACACAACCGCCTTCAGAGGGAGCAATGGTTTTTCCTTCATCCTCTTTCCCGGCTGACGAAGAACCAAAGACCAGGTCATTAAGCTCGTGGCTGTCAAGGTTTTCACGGTCCAGCAGGGCTTCGGCCACACGGTCGAGAGCTTCGCGGTTATCTTTGAGGATAGCGCGAGTTCGCTCATAATTGCGCTGAACGATATCGCGAATCTCCCTGTCGATTTCGACGGCGGTTGCTTCGCTGTAGTTTTTGCTGTGGCCCATGTCGCGGCCGAGGAATATTTCGCCTTCTTTTTCGCCGAAGGTCAGAGGGCCAAGGGCCTCACTCATCCCCCATTCACAGACCATCTTGCGGGCGATGGCGGTGGCACGCTCAAGGTCATTGGCCGCGCCGCTGGTGATGCTCGGGAAGACAAGTTCCTCGGCAATACGTCCGCCAAGCAAGGTGCAGATGCGAATATTAAGACTATCCTTGGTCTCGTTGTATTTCTCTTCCTGGGGCAGATACATGGTCACGCCCATGGCACGACCGCGAGGAATAATCGACACCTTATGCACCGGATCGGAGCCAGGGATAAACAGGGCCACCAGAGCGTGCCCCGCTTCGTGCCAGGCGGTGACCTTCTTCTCTTCCTCGGTGATGACCATGGAACGCCTCTCGGCGCCCATCATGACTTTATCCTTGGCCGCTTCCAGGTCAACCATGGCAACCTTGTCCTGGTTTTTGCGTGCGGCCAGAAGAGCCGCTTCGTTCACGAGATTGGCCAGGTCGGCACCTGAAAATCCCGGAGTTCCCTTGGCCAGAACCGCCATATCAACATCTTCCTGCATGGGAATCTTGCGAGAGTGAACCTGCAGGATCTTCTCGCGGCCACGCACGTCAGGTGGCGGCACGACAACTTGGCGATCAAACCGTCCGGGACGCAGCAAGGCAGGATCAAGCACGTCGGGGCGGTTGGTGGCGGCGATCAGGATAACGCCCTCGTTGGACTCGAAACCGTCCATTTCAACCAGCAGCTGATTGAGGGTCTGCTCCCGTTCATCATGACCGCCGCCGAGTCCGGCGCCACGATGACGACCCACAGCATCGATCTCGTCGATGAAGATGATACAGGGTGCGTTTTTCTTGCCCTGAACGAACAGGTCACGCACACGGCTCGCACCAACCCCGACGAACATCTCAACGAAGTCAGAACCGGAGATTGAGAAAAACGGCACGCCGGCCTCACCGGCGATAGCACGGGCTAAAAGAGTTTTACCCGTCCCGGGCGGCCCCACCAGCAGAACGCCCTTCGGGATTTTGCCGCCGAGGCGGGAATATTTCTTGGGGTCTTTCAGAAAGGAGACGATCTCCTCAAGCTCGTCCTTGGCTTCCTCAACCCCGGCCACATCACTGAACATCACGCGGGCGGTGCTTTCGTTGAGGAGTTTGGCGCGGCTCTTGCCGAAGCTCATGGCCTTGCCGCCGCCGGACTGCATCTGTCGCATGAAGAAGACCCATACAGCAATCAGCAGCAGAATCGGCCCCCAGGAAACCAGCAGGGTGAACCAGAACCCCTGGTCTTCAACCGGCTTTGCTTCGATCACAACGCCTTTTTCCTTCAGTTCGGGGATCAGCTCCACATCACCCGGCGCATAGGTCTTGAACGCGGTTCCGTCGTCATAGAGACCCTCGATCTGCTGCCCCTGGATAGTGACTTCCTGCACCCGTCCTTCATCAACGGCACTGAGAAAATTGGTGTAGTTGACAGGCTTTAACTCCTGCTCTTTCTGCGTCATCATATTGAAGAGCAGAATCATCAATAAGGATATTACCAGCCACAACGCAAGATTTTTATAAAACTGATTCACTTTCCCCCCTAATACAGGAAATATATTCGCTTGGTTCGGTTGATATAAAGGTGCTAAGCCCGGCTTAACCATCGGGAAAAAGTACCACAAAGAACGAGAGTCCACAAGACGGGACTGACCTTTTTTAGGGCAGTAGCGCGACCCGCAGAATTTTTTTGGTTTTTTCGTCGGGTCGGTAGTCGTTGCAGCGCCGCAACCCCGCCAGCCACAGGATCTGCCCGTCATGTTCGAGCACGGGGCAGGATCTTCTTATATCCTGTGGTACTTTTTCATCAATAAAAACATCTTTAAGTTTACGTCGCCCGCTCATCCCTGCAACCGTCATCCGGTCTCCGGCCTCGCGGGAGCGAAGAATCAGGGGGAACGTGACCCGGGCTTCGTCGAACTCCACCGCGGTGCGGCCATCACACAGGCCCGGTTTCGAGGCCAGAGTAAATTCAACCTGCCAGCCGCCCGGCAGTCTGTACACGCCCGGAGTCGTAACTTTTTGGCAATAAGGCTCTATAGCTGCAGATGGATGAGTTTCCAGGTGAAGCTCATCATAGCTGCGGAACGCAGTGACTCCGGGCAGGTGAAGTTCCTTGCGCCCCTGCGCCCCTGCGGCCAATTGAGCCAGGGCGGCAATGTGCTTCTCCTCCACCCCCCGCAGGTCCCCTCGCACGATTTCGACCAGATGACGCAGTACGCGGTCACGAAGCGCCGGGTGGAGACCATTGATTTCCTTCCGGGGGACACAGGCAGAACCTGTTGCCAGACACCAGCCGGAAACCGTCTCCATGACCTGCCGACGCCAGTAATCCTCCTCACAGCTCAGGCGGCGGGCCAACCGGGCGAGTGCATCCTCAACGCGCGGATTGATCAAGCGGCACAGGGGCAACAGGCGATGCCGGATCAGGTTGCGGGTATAGCGCAGGTCATCATTGCTCTCATCATGACAAAAGGTCAAACCATGAAAATCGAGGTAACGTCTGATTCGGGATCGGGAAACAGACAGCAGGGGTCGCACATAGACTCCACTGACGGGGCGCATGGCGGCCAGTCCTGCCGGCCCGCTGCCCCGCAGCAGGCGGTGAAGAACTGTTTCAGCCTGGTCATCTTGGTGATGCCCCAGCGCGATCCGGCGACAATTCAACCGCCGGGCGGTTTCCTCCAGAAATGCTCGCCGCATTTTTCTTGCTGCCTGCTCAACACCCCCGCGCCCGGCGGCGCTGATTTCAGAACCTGCAGTGCGGTGCAAAACAAACGGGAGGTCCCACAGTCTGCACAGCCCTTCCACAAAGAGTGCGTCTTTGGCACTTTGCGCACGAAGGCCATGATCGAGGTGCGCGACCACAAGGGAAAGATTCAGCTCTGCGGCAATCTCTTTGAGCAGGTGCAACAGTGCCACTGAATCGCTCCCACCCGAGACTGCAACAAGGACCCTGTCACCCTTTTGCAAAAGTTTTTTGTCGACGATTTCGCCGAGCACCTCATTTTTCATGGATCATGTGCCGGAATGACAAAGACCCTCCCCGGAGT
>NPIE01000543.1_pt1 | contig 35693 bp, 36 predicted proteins | sample 8637661 | NCBI WGS metagenome assembly NPIE01 (sample SAMN07420842, study PRJNA396082) | bioreactor metagenome | isolation source: sample BA12 brine-fed electro-methanogenic bioreactor BA | place: Japan: Kochi | collected 2016-12-09 | reverse complement strand
GAGGATAAAATGTTATGATTTTAGTAAATGCTAGATCTTCTGCGATGAGCAGCTTAGTTCAACAAAAGTGCCCACAATCAGATTGTAAGAAAAGTAAGAAGAACGTGGCGCACTCGAACATTAGTCGCATCAATTTAATAATTAAAGGAGGAAGAATATGTATGTAAAAAGAATTCTAATTCTCTTAATATTCTTATCAACTTTCAATTTAATTTACTGTCAGGAATATTGGGAAGTAATTTATGAAAATGAATGTATAATAAACTCAGTTATTGAAAACTATATGAATTACATTTTTTTGGGAACAGAAATTGGTTTGTATGTCTCTTATAATAATGGTACATCATGGGAAGAAACTGGCCTTCAAGAATACTGTGGTCCATTAATAGTTTCAGATGAAACTATATATGCGAGTACAGGAAATGGTATTTATATTTCCGTTAACAATGGACTGACTTGGGAGCAAACAAACTTTCCAGCAACAGCTATTTCTATTTTCAAAGATTCATATGAAAATCTATTTGCTGCTAATTGGGGGCATATATACAAATCAACTGAAAATGGTAATTCCTGGAATATAGTTTTATCTACAAATTCAAATGAAATATTTAATGATTTTATTGAAACTTCCGGAGGATTGTTTGCAGCTTCTCAGCATTATATGGGTGAAGGAGGTCTTTATCGTTCTTTGGATCAAGGTGACAACTGGGAATTAATTGGTTTAAACTATCACTTCCTGAGCTCGTTAGCAGAAAATTCCAACGGAGAACTTTTTGCTGGAAGCAGAGGACATTACACGCAGGCTATCGGTGGTGTTTATCGTTCTTCTGATAATGGTGAAACATGGGAAACATTAACAAACCAATTATATGTAACTGATATGGTTATAGATTCACAAGATAGAATTTTTGTAGGCTGTAATGAATATACTGGATTTGTATGGATGTCTGAAGATAATGGTGAAACTTGGAATCAATTAGAATCTCAAATTATGACTACGGCAGAAATTAAATATCTTACAATTACAGAAGATGATTATCTATTTGCCATAAGCTATGGAGATTATCCTATTAACAAAGTATATAGAAGTCTGGAATCTACGAAATTAAATGAAAATACTATTAAAATCAATTCTTTCGAATTATCTAATTTTCCAAACCCATTTAATCCAATTACGACTATTTCATTTAACTTAATAGATGAACATAAAAAAAGCATTAAACTTGAAATTTTTAATTTGAAGGGACAAAAAATTAAGGAATTTTTAATTCGCGACAATCAATCTTCGATTACTTGGGACGGTACCAACCAGAAGAACAATCCTGTGTCAAGTGGTGTGTATCTGTATAAAATTAAAGCAGATAACAAAATCCAGGCAGTTAACAAATGTTTGTTGCTAAAATAAAAGAAGCTGTGCCTAACAAATTAAGAGTTTCCATGCATCTCTGCATGTCATGGAAACTCTGTTGAACAAGCCCGGCTGGGACTTTGCATATTTGAGATTTGCTTTTGAGGGGTTATAAAATATCTGAGCTATTCCGGCTTTCTGATCTCTGAAGTCTGGAATCTCAAATCTCACCGCTCATACTTCGGCGTCCACTCCAGTTCCGGCTTTGAATAATTCAGGTTATAGAGATATTTTTCGATCTTTTCCCGCAGGCTTTCATCGATCTCTTTTTTCACCGGATACACTTTGGCATTCAAAATTCTATCCAACAGATTCAAGGAAGCTTTGATAGTTGTGTCGTAGCCTTTTGCTCCCACGTTTTTCACAGAATCTGCCGGAGTATGGATCATGCTGGTAGCTTTGCCGCCGGCACGGAAGACATTTACGGAAGGGATTTCCCAGGGTGTGAACGGCATGCTGTCGCTGCTGAAAATATCAAGGTTGGATTTGAACATCAATCCGATCTCTTTGGTGATGCCGTCAGTATAACCCAGAAATTCCCTGGTGCCGATCACATTGAAATGATCATGCCCGATAGCATCGCCGGAAACATCGATATTCACCACCAGTTTCAAGCGGTCTTTGATCTCTTTCAGATGTTTTTTTGCATAAGCCTGACTACCCAGCAGCCCCAGCTCTTCCCCGCTGAAGAATATGATCCGCAGATCGCGCTGCGGCTGATTTTTGGCAAAATATTCCAGAATTTTGAGAAGTGAAACTGTTCCGCCGCTGTTATCGCTGGCTCCCACGCTGTGAGCCACTGTATCATAATGTCCGCAGGCGATGGTCAGATTCCGGTCGAAACCTATGCCGGGAATATCCACTATGATGTTTTTAGCTTTGCGTTTTTCCACTTTCTGTTTTATTTGAATCTTGATGGTTTTGCCTTCGAATCTTCGCAATATAATCGCTTCGTCGTGACTTATGGTAAGTGAATGCACGTAACCTTCCTCGTGAGAAGCCTGACGATGAGAAAGGCTGGTGGCAGCACGGTGCGGACTGCCCATTCCGATATAGGCTTTCACTCCGGCTGCTTTCAATTTCGGCGTCATTCCACGACTGAATCCGTAGCACATCACGATCTTGTCTTTGTAAGCACCTGTATTGAAATCCAGAATATCGATGTTTTCCAGCACGACCAGTTCGCCTTCGATTTCTGCATTTTCATTCAAGCCGTAGGGCAAAGCCGGAAAGGTTTTTTTTTCCACAGAAATTGAGGCTGTTCCGGCATCGAACGAGACCAGATCGAAGGCTTCCAGTCTGGGTTTAAGTCCCAGGGCTTTGATGTGTTTACTCAGTATTTCAATGGCTTTCTGTTCGTTGGCGCTGCCGGCCAGTCGTTCAAAGTTCAGTTCTTGTACTACTTTGTAGGGATTGATCATTCGTCCTCCGTTATATCATTTTTCTTTTATAATTTCTTGAGCTCCCCTTCGTAAGGGGAGACAAAGAGGGGTTAACTCTTTTTTCTCAATTTCCAAACCCCCTCCCAGTGGAATATCCATAGGATTCCACGGGATAAATTTACTTCCCCCTTCCAAAGGGGGACTGTTTTTTGAATAAAGAAAATTCTTAAATATTCATTCTTTACCCCTCTGCCTTTGGCATCTCCCCTCAAAAAGGGGAGAAAATTTGGAAAATTCCGATGCAGGGCATCGAGGGATTCTTAAAATGAAATCATTTTATTTATCATAATATTTCCTGAAATCATATTCCACATCTGTTTCAATTCCCTGATTAATGCCGTTCTTGTAAATATATTTCCTCAGTTCATTCATCCATTTCGTTTTATTACCGGAATAATTTCCAACCGCAATTTGCGAGCGGCGAATATTGGAAGTGAACAATCTGGAAACAACAAGATCTCCTCTCAAAAAGGGCAGAAGGTTCGCCAAAATCTCAATATATTTTGGAATGCTGAGCAGTTCGATTTCGCCTGCTTCTGCCAATCGAGCGATTTTTGTGTTTTTATAAACTACCAGATTATGAAATTTTACCTGTTTGATGAAGGGATTGGCAGAAATGTATTTGATGGTTTGCTGCATATCTTTTTGCGTTTCTCCCGGAATACCCATGATCAGATGCACTCCCACGTCCAGACCGGCTTTGCCGCAAAGTTTGATCGCCTTATCTACTTCTTCAAAAGTATGATCTCGATTGAGAAATTCCAGACTTTTATCATGAATGGATTGCAGCCCGATTTCGATGGTAACCGGCATTTCAAAAGACCTTAATAATTCAACAACTTCTCCATTCACAAAATCCGGGCGGGTAGATACGATGAGCCCGATAATTTCAGGATGAGAAAGCGCTGACTGGAATTTCTGTTTCAGGAATTCTATCGAACCGGCTGTGGAAGTTTCGTCCTGAAAATATGCAAGCAGAGTTACCTCACCGCAGCTTTGTTTGATGCGGGGAATAGCTTCGTTCAATTGCTCTGAAATCGATTTTCCCTGAGCCTGATATTCCCCTGTGAAGGTCTCCGGATTGCAGAATATGCAGCCCCCGGTTTTTTCTCTGTGCGGACAGGGAATGCCGGTGCTGAGTCCAACTCGAAACACCTTCCTGCCGAACCTGCTTTGCAGATAAGCAGAATAGGTGAAAATGCGATATTCCAGTCTCTGTTCCATATACAGGCAAAAATGGGAATGAAGCAATTGATGTCAATTTGAATCTAGTCATATAGCTCCGTCTGCATTTTAAAACTTACCGGCAGCAAGAAATGCGAAAGGCAATTAAAAAAAGAGTAATTGAATTGCCACGAGATTCATCTCGTGGATCAATATATTAATAATCAACTCGGGTTTTAACCCACAAATCGAAATGGACTGAAGCCCTGATTGTGGTTGTTTTTGAATCTAGTCATATAGCTCCGTCTGTGTGACGCTGATAGCCTGTAACTCCGGCTATAAATTTTGATTTATTCGGCAGCAGGAACTGGGTAACGAGTGATTTCTGGAGTATATTTGTAATTTGGATTTTGTGATTTGGGATTTATCCTCAAATTTACTCTTTTACAACCTTCGTCACCTGATCTGCAATATAATCCAAATCCTTCTCAAAAACACTCTGCAGATCAAACAGCAGATCGCCTTCCCGCAGAATACCCAGGATGGGACGATCCAATTGCAGAAGCTTATCAAACATTCGCTTGGCAAATCCATTATCTTTGCTGATAAGTTTTACTGCTTTACTTTGTATCTCCAGGTGCGGCAGCGTACCGCCGCCGGCAAAAGCCGTGCTCTCCACAATTTCATTTTCTATGCCTGCCTTCGAAAATTTCTTTGAAAGAATTTCTGCCAATTCCTGTAATCTTCTTTTATCTCGGTTAAGCATTTCAAAGATGGGTATTTTAGTCAGCAGCTCTTCATCTTTCAGGTAGCAGCGGCAGACGGCAAATAAAGCGGCGATCGTCATCTTGCCCACTCTCAGCGCTCGCATCATGGGAGCTTTGGCGATTTGCGAAACGTATTTTTTCTTTCCGGCAATGATGCCGGCCTGCGGACCGCCCAGCAGTTTATCGCCACTGAAAGAAACCAGATCCACGCCGGATTTCAATACAGACCGCACATCCGGCTCTTTTTCCAGAGGAAGTCCTTTCGGCTTGCGAAGAAGTCCGGAACCCATGTCGTAATAAAAGATGAGTTTATGTTTCTTTGCCAGTTGCACCAGTTCTTCATTTTCTACTTCTTCCGTGAAGCCGCCGATGAAATAATTCGATTTATGTGCTTTCAGGATTACTTTTGTTTTCGCTGTGATGGCATTTTCATAATCGGATAGTTTAGTGCGGTTGGTTGTTCCCACCTCAACCATTTTTGCTCCGCTGGCTTCCATGATATCGGGAATGCGGAAGGAGCCGCCGATCTCGATCAGTTCACCGCGCGAGATTATCGCCTCTCCCCCGGCGGCAAAAGTCTTTAAACACAGCATCACAGCAGCGGCGTTATTATTCACCACTACGGCATCTTCAGCGCCGGTGACGAATTTTATCAATTCCGAAATATGCGAATTTCGCTGTCCTCTTTTAGCGGTGGAAAGATCGAATTCCAGATTGCTGTAGCCTTGCAGGATCGGCTTCATTTCCTGCTGTACCCAATCTCCCAGAGGAGCGCGTGCCAGATTGGTGTGCAATACTACTCCGGTAGCATTTATCATCGGTTTCAGGCTGGTTCCGGCAATAGACTGCACCACTTTCCGTACATCGCGAATGATCTCTTTCTCACCGCAATATTCATTTCCCAACAGCACGCTTTTCCGCTGCTCCGTCACTAATTCCCTGATTGCAAATTTTACCAGCTCTGCGCCAAATTCTTCAATCAGTTTTTTTATTCCTGCTTCATTTAGAAGTTTATCAATACCAGGAATTTTTTTCAATTCTTCTTTCATAAATCATCTCATTTTTTTCTTTGCGTTTCAAAAAACGTAAACGATCGATTACGTCAAATAAAAAGAAGTTAAAGAAAATAATTTTGTTTCGTTGACATACAACTTAGCATAACAATTCTGGATTAATGAGAGTAAAAAGAATAATTGATCTAAAGATGTGAAAACCGCTGAAGCGGTCGCAATGCTGTTCTTTCTGGTTTCTTTCCCACAGTTCAAGCTATGGGTTAAGAAGAACTTACATAATGTGTTAACTTGTGGAATCAGGAACATTTCAAAGTGAAATTGCTGAATTTGCAAGTCATGATTTGGAATAAAAAACATATTTTGAGGAGTTTGAAAATGAAGAAATTGGCTATTTTAATCAGTTTTCTGTTGTTCACATTTGCCACAGCTTCTGCCCGTTCTCAATATTGTCTGGATAGCGCTCCAGCTCTGGCTGGATCTGTAGTTTTAGGAACGATCTTTACCTTTTTTTTAGTATTGATCCTGGCAAAACTATTGCCCAAAAAAAATAAACTGGCTTCCTGTCTCACCAATATTTTGATCTTGGTTTTGTGGATTGTTGCCTGCTATTTCGTTTGTTTTCTGATCAGAATGATATTTTATTAGATCTCTAAAGAAGTTTTACTAAGCACAACCCGAATTACGAAATGCGATCAGCTTCATTTCTGCTTGACCGCCTACATCTGGTTTAGCAATTTGGGATTTGATTAAATTCTTAAAAAAAAATATTTGATCGGGAGATGATGATGGAACTAAAACAACTTTTAGAAAAGATGCAGGAGAAAATTCTGAGCAAAGCGGATGTTAAATTCGTTTTTGGTAATTTGATCGAGACCAAGAAAAAATCAATAATACCAGTGAGTGTTATTAAATATCATCTGGGCGGCGGAATAGGCAAAGGACCGGATCTTGCCAAAATCAAAGGCGTGGCCAAAGATGATGAGAAAGCAGAAAAACCTACAGAAAACAGGCCCAGCGGTGAAGGTGCGGGCGGTAAATTTTCCAATAATCCTCTCGGTGTATTCGAGATCACCGAAGATTCCACCCGATTTGTGCCGGTAATCCCCCTCAAACCGATTTACATCGCCATCAGTATCTGGATCGTGTTGAAAGTGCTGAAGAAAAAGAGATAAAAATCGTCGCATAGATTTCTCGAAATACGATAAAAGATTTTCAGAGACATAAGCCTTGGACAATCTCCGCTTTCTAACCGAAATCAAACGCTGCAAAGACGGAAAATTTGAAATGCTCTCCGATCTGGTGGTGCGCGAGGTTTCTTTCACCATCAAAGTTAACGGAGAGCGACTGGTTGCGATTGCCTGTCTGCCGGAGAATCTGCCGGAGCTGGCGCTGGGTTTTCTGTTTTCGGAAGGCATCATTCTGCAGAAAAGTGAGGTTTTATCTTCCGAATTTTCTTATGCCGAAAAGCAAATCGATTTTGAACTGGACATACCCAAGGAGCGGATTACAAGCTTTCAACAGACCGGCGAAAAGACTTCCGGCTGCGGTTCAGCGCTTTCAGCTGCCATTACAGGAGGAGCATCCGAATTTCCTGACCTCAGTTTGAATGCAGAAAATGTTCTATCTATGATGCATCAATTCCAGATGGATTCCGTATTATTCAAACAGACCGGCGGTGTGCACAGTGCCGGTTTGATCAAAAATGATAAAATGATCTATTTTGCCGAAGATATCGGGCGGCACAATGCAGTGGATAAAGTAGCGGGAATGGCATTACAAAAAAGTGATGATCTGAGCGAATTTTATCTGATCTGCAGTGGCAGGATTTCTTCGGAGATCGTGAAAAAATGTGTGCGTCTGGGCATTCCGCTGATCATATCCCAATCGGCACCTACCTCGGAAGCAATTCGACTGGGTTGGAATTACAAGCTTTATATCATCGGTTTTGCGCGCGGCAAAAGGTTCAATATCTACAGCGGGTTCGAGACTTTGCAGTTCAGATAATTTGCCGCCTGCTGCAAGTCGTGGTGAGTGTTTATGTTGTGAAAATATTCGATCTGCTGCTCATCCACTTCAAAATAACGCACATTGATCCGCTCATAGAAACTGCGCACCGAGCACAACTTCTGCTGCAAATTGTTTTCGATCGAATCCAGGCAGGATTTACTGTAAATCGCATGCAAAGGTTCGATGCCTTCCAGATGACGTGGTACAAAAGCATCGCAAGTTGAATTCTGGTATTCCATTAGTTGTTTCTCGATCAATTTGCGGTTCAGGTTCGGCATATCGCAGGCAAATACAAACACACTCTCCGTTTCACAGTGCAGCAGCGCAGTATGAATTCCAGCCAGTGGACCGCAATTTTTAAATTGATCCTGAAAACTTCTGTATTGCGGTAGTTTCCGCATTATCGGCAGCTTGGAAGTGACGATATAGATCTGCGAAAGAATCGGAGAAAGCAATGCAATCTGTGCCTCTATCAAATGCAGATTGCCGAATTTGAGCAGAGATTTCTCCTGCTTAATGCGAGAATTCTTGCCATCTGCCAGGATCACAGCAGCAATATCAACGGAACTCATTTTATAAAAAAGATAAAACCCGCCGTAGCGGGTTTTATCATCCTAATTAAAAAATCACTTGGTTGCGCACTTACGGAAAACCAGCCAGTAGATCGTGGCTACAAAGCCAGCGCCACCAACGATGTTTCCAATGGTTACAGGAATCAGGTTGTGGAAAAAGCCACCCCAGGTGATGCTGCCAGCTGTATCGACAAACATGCCGATAGGAATGAAATACATATTGGCAATACTATGCTCAAAGCCTGAAGCAACGAATGCCATGATCGGGAAGAAAATTCCGAAAATCTTTCCAACAACATCATGAGATGCCAGTGCCAGCCACACTGCCAGGCACACCAGCCAGTTACACATTATAGCACGGAAAAAAGCCGGCCAGAAATCCAGAGCTACTTTGGCTTGAGCTATGGCAATAGCTTTATCAGCAACTGCTCCGCTGACCAATCCGGAAGCATACATAAACCAGGCAAGCAGGATGGAACCAATAAAATTGGCGATAAATACGATGATCCATTTAACCAGCATCTGGCTGAATTTGGCTTCACCGGCCAGCACAGACATGAACATCAAATTGTTCCCTGTGAAAAGTTCAGCACCAGCGATAACCACTAACATAAGTCCGACGCTGAAAACTGATCCAAAAACGAGCGTAGAAATACCTTTGTCAAAAGTTATCATCGCTCCCATTCTGGTTGCCAGCTGAGCTCCAAAAGCGATAAATGCTCCTGCCAGAATTCCCAGAATGATCACATTCCAGAAATTCAATTTACACTTGGATACACCAACTTTACTAATTACGGCTTCGGCAATATTTGCCGGGGCATTGAAATTTGCCATTTTTTTCTCTCCTTTCTTAATTTATTTTTGCTACTTTGGCTGCACAGACTTTATATTCCGGGATTTTTGCCACCGGATCGAGTGCCGGATTGGTAAGACGGTTTGCCGGCGATTCTTTGTAGTGGAACGGAATATAGATCACGCCCTTCTGGATGCGTTTGGTCACAAAGGCGGGAGCTGTAATCTCACCGCGGCGAGTAGCAATTGCGACTACTTCGCTATTTGCAATACCCAGTTTTTCCGCATCTTCCACCGAGATCATCACCATCGGACCGGCAAGATTGTTCAAGCCTTGCGTCTTGCGGCTCATCGTGCCGGTGTGGAACTGCTGCAAGACGCGTCCGGTAGTCAAGATCAGTGGAAATTCTTCATCGGGCAGTTCATCCGGTTCTTTGAATTCGATCGGACTCAGCAGACCTTTTCCGCGGGCGAATTTGCCCTTGTGCAGATAGGGAGTGCCCGGATGTTCTTCATTCGGACAGGGCCACTGCAAACCGAACCTGCCTACTCGCTCCCAGGTGATCCCGCCATATTGCGGAGTTAGTTGGTTGATCTCTCTGCAAATGTCCTGAGCGCTCTGATAATTCCAGTCCGAACCCATGGCATTGGCGATCAGTTGGATGATCTCCCAATCGTTTTTCACACCGGCAGGCGGTTCGATGATCTTGTTGATGCGCTGCACTCTTCGTTCCGTATTGGTAAAGTGTCCTTCCTTTTCTGTAAAAGCAGCAGCCGGCAGGATGACATCGGCAAATTCTGCAGTTTCGGTGATGAACATATCCTGCACTACCAGGAAATCCACTTTTTCCAAAGCTGCGATCACGTGTGTCTGATCGGGATCGGAAAGGAAAGGATTTTCGCCCATCACATAGATTGCCTTCACCTTACCGTCACAAGCTCCGTCGATCATTTCCGTGACGGTGAGTCCGACTTTGTTATCCAGTTTACAGTTCCAGGCTTTTTCAAATTTCTCCTGAATTGTCGGTTCTACTACTTTCTGATAACCGGGATAAACATTGGGCAATCCGCCCATATCGCAGGCGCCCTGCACGTTGGATTGACCACGCAGCGGGTTTACGCCGCCGCCTTCCACACCCAGATTTCCGCAGATCATCTGCAGGTTGGCGGTGGACCAGACGTTATCTCTGCCTGTCGTATGCTGGGTGATTCCCATAGCATAGAAGAGAGATGCTGTTTTGGCTTTACCGAACATTTCCGCTATTTTTCTGAGTGTATCAGCTGGAATACCGGATAGTTTTTCCACATTTTCCGGAGAGTATTTGTCTTTCATCACTTCTGCTTTGAATTCTTCGAAACCTTCCAGACGTTCTTTGATGTATTCTTTGTCTTCCCAGCCGTTGCGCAGTATTTCCTGCATCAGGCAGTTCAGAACTGCCACATCCGAACCCGGACGCTGAGCAGCATAAATCTCGGCATAATCCGCCATGACGATCTTTTTTGGATCGATGACGATAAGTTTGCTCTTTCCTTCCCGTACAGCCTGTTTGATGCGGGCTGCGATGACGGGATGAGCGGCAGAAGTATCCGAACCAATGATCAGAATGACATCAGCTTTTTTGATGCCGGCAATGTCATTGGTCATGGCACCACTGCCAAACGAAGCGGCCAGACCGGCCACTGTGGAGCTATGTCAGAGCCGGGCACAATGATCTACGCTGTTTGTGCCTACCTCCCTTCGTATGAATTTCTGAAAAGCAAAGTTCTCTTCATTGGTTACTTTTGCCGAAGCCAGTCCAGCAATGGCATCGCTGCCGAATTCCTTTTTTATCTCGGTGAATCTTTTGGCAACAAGCGAAATTGCTTCATCCCAACTGGCTTCACGGAATTTACCGTCTTCTTTGATGAGCGGTGTTGCCAGGCGTTCTTCGCTGTTCACAAAATCGAAGCCGTAACGTCCTTTCACACACAGCATGCCATTATTGGTGGGAGCATCTTCCACGCCGGTGATGCGCACGATTTTTCCTTTTTTACGGTCGATATGAACTTCCAGCCGGCAGCCGACTCCGCAATATGGACACACTGTCTCCACTTTTTCCAGTTCCCAGGGTCTGCCGCTGCCGATCGCTCTCTTATCAATGAGACATCCCACCGGGCAGAGTTGAACACATTCGCCGCACTGCACGCAGGTGGATGTGCCCATGGGCAGATCGCCGTCGAAGACGATCTTAGTATCAAAACCGCGGTTGCCATAATTGATAACCTCGTTCACGACCGTTTCATTACAGCCGACCACACATCTGCCGCAGTTGATACATCTGGAGCGATCAACCCGCACAAATTCGCTGGATTCATCCACTTCATATTCCCCGTCATAAAGCTGGAAACTGGGGCGTTCGATGCCCAGATAGTAGGCTGCATCCTGCAATTCACAATTACCATTCTGTTCGCAGGAAAGGCAATCGTGTTGTCCCGAAGACAAAGCCAGATCGATCACCATACGCTGCGCCTGCAATACTTCCGGCGTTGTAGTAGATACTTTCATCCCGTCGGTCACCGGTAGATTACAGGAAGTCTTCAGTCCCGGCATTCCCTCCACCTGCACCACACAAGCCCGGCATTTGGCTGCTTTGCCGGTTTTTTCGTGAAAGCAAAGGTGAGGAATATAGATTCCGTTTCGCAGGGCTAACTGCAAAACAGTTTCATCCGGTTTTGCTTCATACGGTTTTCCGTTTAGATAAACCATCATTTAGCTATCCTCCATTTTATTTCATTTTGATCAGAAAATCTTCTTTAAAATTTTCGATGGCACTTTTGATCGGCATATAGGGAGATTGTCCCAGAGCACAGAAACAGGTTTTGTTCATAGCCAGGGAAATCTGCAGCATCTCATCCAGATCGCTTTCTCTGCTATTACCTTTGCGGATGCGATCGATTATGTTATAAAGAGCCGTGTTGCCATTAGCGCAGGGGCTGCATTTTCCGCAGGATTCATGGCGGAAGAAACGAATGATCGACCAGAGCATCTCGGCAATATCCACCTCTTCATTCATCACCAGGATCGCTCCCGAACCCAGCACAGCAGCATATTCATTTAAACTGTTGAAATCCATGTCCACATCCAGCAGCTTATCAGAAAGAAACACACCTGCAGCACCGCCAACCAGTGCTGCTTTAAAGATTTTACCGTCTTTCATGCCGCCGCCAAATTCATCGATGATCCTGCGCAGGGGCGTTCCCATATCCACTTCACACAGACCTGGCAGTTTCACATCTCCCATCACCGTATATACTTTTGTGCCAAAGCAGCCTACCACTCCATACTGTCTGTACCATTTGGCACCATTTTTGATTATCCCAGGCACATTGGCAATGGTTTCCACGTTGTTGACCACGGTAGGTTTCTGCCAGGCTCCGGCAACTCCAGGGAAGGGGGGCTTGTAGCGCGGTGTGCCGCGATTTCCTTCCATAGATTCGATGAGAGCTGTTTCTTCACCGCATACATAAGCTCCAGCTCCTATTTTGATCTCGATCTCCAGATCGTAGCCGCTACTGAAAATATTCTTTCCGAGAATTCCATATTCATTGGCTTGTTTGATAGCTTTTTCAAGGCGTTCTATGCAGAGTTTATATTCACCACGAATATAAATATATGCTTTGTTAGCCCCCACAGCATAGCAAGCGATCATGATACCTTCCAGTAGTTTATGCGGATCGCCTTCCATGATCAGTCGGTCTTTGAACGTGCCCGGTTCTCCTTCGTCAGCATTGACCACCACAAATTTCTGAGCGGTTTTGATAGGAGCGGTAAAACTCCATTTAATTCCGGTGGGAAATCCTGCTCCACCTCGACCGCGAAGTCCGGAAGCTTTCACTTCTTCTACAATCTCGTCACTTTTCATATTTAACAGTGCTTTTTCCCAGGCTTCATAACCACCTAATCCAATATAATCTTCAATATTTTCGGGGTCAATGAGTCCGGAATGATCCAGAACAATTCTTTTCTGATATTGGAAATCGTATTTATTTGTGATCGTGCTATATAGTTTGAGTCTGTTAATAACTCTGCCTTTCAGAAAATGCTCATTGACTATTTCAGTGATGTCATCTTTTTTTAAGTTAACATAAGTCACCTGATCGGGATAGATTGTCATGCTTACGCCTGTTCCGAAATATCCCAAGCTGCCTGTTTCCAGAACGTTTATTTCATCAGCAATATTTTGTTTCTGCAGTTCTGTAACAAAAAGAGATTCTATTTCTTTGGCACCGGCTTTCAGGCTGCCATCATCGATTGAAAAAAGCACATGACTGCGATAAAATTTCATTATCAGCTCCTCCTCTTGAGATCATCAATGATTTTTTCAAGTTTCTCTTCAGTAAGATCGCCGTACATTTCTTCATTTATCATCATCACCGGAGCATTTCCACAAATACCAAGACAGGCACATAATTCCAGAGTAAAAAGTTCGTCAGCGCTGGTTTGCCCCAATTTGATATCCAGCATTTGCTGCAATTTTCTCAGTAATTTCTCCGAACCTTTCAAAAAACAAGGTGGTGATTCACAAAGACGAATAACATATTTGCCGCGAGGTTTTGTGCTGTACATCGTGTAAAAAGTAAGCACTCCGTAAATATGACTTTGGGTAACGTTCAGGTAACTACTTACTTCTTTAATAGCTTCTTCAGAAACATAATTTTGTTTACTGTCATTTTGGATGTCGTGCAGGATGTAAATCAGATTCTCTTTTTCGGGAGAATATTTAGTTAAGATTTTTTCATACATGGATGCTCCTCGATTAATTGTAAAGATCATCGTCTTCGGCAGGTTTATAGCCGATTCCAGATATCTTGTGAACTGCATCAACAGGACAAACTTCCATACAGTTCCCACACTTGATGCAGTCTTTCTGTGTTATTGTATATTTTTCTTCTCTACTGCCAGGAATACAATCTACGGGACATTTTCGGGAACATAGCCCACAACCGATGCAAACATTTGTGTCGATCAAATAGTGCATCAAGGGTAAACATAATTTTGCCGGACAACTTTTATCATTTATGTGAGCTTCATACTCTTTACGAAAATAGCGAATCGTGCTAAGAACAGGATTGGGTGCAGTTTGACCAAGTCCGCAAAGAGATGTTTCGCAGATTTTTTTGCCAAGCTGCTCCAGCTCTTCGATATCTCCTTTTTTGCCATTTCCATCAGTTATTCTTTCCATGATAGCCAGCATCTGCTTCAAACCAACTCGGCATGGAATACATTTACCGCAAGACTCTTCTACTGAAAATTCCAGAAAAAATTTGGCGACATTCACCATACATTTCCCTTCATCCATCACAATGATACCACCTGAACCGACCATTGCACCGGCAGCACGCAGTGATTCATAATCGATTGCTGTATCAAGATGATCTGCCGTTAAGCAGCCGCCGGAAGGTCCGCCCAATTGCACTGCTTTGAAGCTTTTTTCATTAGGAATGCCACCGCCGACATCGTAGATCAGTTCGCGCAGAGTAACCCCCATTGGAACTTCTACCAGTCCAGTATTTTTCACGTCCCCAGTGAGAGCAAAAACTTTGGTGCCTTTGCTGTTTTCAGTTCCCATTGAAGCAAACCAGTTGGCTCCTTTTATGAAGATCGTGCTGAGATTGGCCAGAGTTTCCACGTTGTTCACAACTGTGGGTGACAACCAAAGACCGGAAGCTGTAGGATAAGGCGGTTTAGCATCGGGCTGTCCACGCCTTCCCTGAATAGACGAGATCAGAGCTGTTTCTTCTCCGCAGACAAAAGCTCCGGCACCGGTTCTGACTTCAGCCTCGAAAGAAAAACCGCTATCAAAAATATTCGCTCCCAGCAAGCCATATTCTTTTGCCTGCCTGATGGCATTTCTAATGCGTTTTATAGCCAATGGATATTCTGCCCTAATATAGAAATAGCCTTTCTTTGCTCCAATAGCATAAGCTGCAATCATCATCCCTTCCAGGATTCTGTGAGGGTCGCCTTCCAATAAAGAACGATCCATAAAAGCACCCGGATCTCCCTCATCGGCGTTACAGATTACGAATTTTTCTTCTGCAGGATTATCCTTTCCTAACTGCCATTTGGTTCCAGTGGGAAATCCACCTCCACCTCGTCCGCGCAGTCCAGACTCTTTAACCAGATCGATTGTCTGTTGAGGAGAAAATTCTGTAATCACCTTTCCCAGAGCTTCATAACCTCCAGTGGCTATGTATTCATCAACATCATCCGGATCGATATGTCCGCAATTTGCCAAAGCCACTTTTATCTGCTTCTGATAAAAGGGGATTTCTTTAATTTTCTCATAAACTTTATCAGCATCAAGCAACATCAGCCGTTTGAGAGGGCGTCCTTTCATGATATGTTCTTCTACCAGTTCCGGGATCACATCCAGGCTTACTTTGCGATAAAAAATACCTTCGGGATAAACCATCATGACGGGTCCGTAATCACAGGGGCCCATGCAGCCGGTTTCGATTATATTCACTTCATCAGATATTTTGTGCTTCTTCAGTTCTTCCAACAAAGCAGATTTTATCTTGAGCGCTCCTGCTGAAACACAACCGGAACCACAGCAAAGCAAAATATCTGTTCTTTTATAAGACATAGATCCTCCGGATTAGCTTTGTGTACTTACCACAAAATCACTGACAACTTTACCGTTAACAATGTGTTCAGCCACGATCTTGCGTGCTTTTTCAGGTGTTACATTTCCATAGGTGACAATAGGTTTCCCATCTTCTATCACATCCAGAACAGGTTCCATGGAAGAAAGTCCTTTTTCACCAGTCTGAGTGACAAGCACATCGGTCAAATTGCGATTTGCAACTTCTTCCATGAGTGCTTTCATTACTTCTCTGGCACCCATGGCAATTCCGGAAGTACCCATACCTACAACTATCTTCAGGCGGGTATTGTTTGCTCGCAGTTTCATATTCTGCTGAGCTTTTTCACGAATTTTCCTCAATTCCTCAAGAGTCTTCATCAGATCTCCTCCAATTCTATTTTTTTTATTCCTTCTTCTAATGTTTTTTGAATATACAGCATCACATCAGGATAAGAAAGTGGAATATCTCCCAATTCCTTTTTTACCTGCCTGGTGGAAAAATGGAATTTCTTATTGCTTTCATCCAGAAACAATCTTCTTAACTTCAGGTCGAAATCAATTTCCGAATGACCAATAATGAGACTGGTGAAAGTATCTTGCAGATTGCCAAGGGGCATGCGATCGATGTGATCCAGTTTGTAAACAGCTTCGATTTCGGTGCCTTTGTTAAGTTTGCTTTTCATCAGGAATGTTCCGCCACTCATTTCTACGCTTTGTTTAAAAAGCGGTAATCCTAAACCCACTTTTTTAGCACGGTGAGTTTTGGTAGTATAAAACGGGTCCTGCACCATTTCTATCCATTCTTCATCTAAACCGATTCCATTATCACGGATATTAATACGCAGTTTATTCTCTGCCACAATAACTTCTATTGAAACATGGATCTCTGTAGCTTTGGCGCTAACAGAATTTTCTATAATATCCATTATGTGCAGAGAAAGGTCTGTCATTCTGAATGTCCGTAATGTTCCAAAATTTTATTCAATTTTTTGCGAGTGTCAATTCTTCCGTATGTCTGTTCACCAATCGTGAAAACCGGAGCTAAAGAACAAGCTCCCACACAACGCACAGAAGTCAGCGTGAATCTTCCATCGCTGGTAGTCTCACCCAGTTTTACTTTCAATTCATCTTCGAACATCTGAATGAGCCTGGAAGCACCTTTTACAAAACAAGCTGTTCCGGTGCAAACATTGATCACATATCTGCCACGCTGTTTCATCGAAAAATAGTTATAAAATGTCACTACTCCATAAACCTTCGAAACAGGAATCTTCAGTTGGGCTGCAATATATTCCTGCACTTCCATTGGCAGATAACCGAATATTTCCTGTGCAGCATGCAGGATTTCGATAAGCGGATCCCGAAGATCTTTTTTCTCATCGATCACAGCTTGCAGCTTTTTGTACAAAAGATTTTCAGCAACATTGCTGTTTGTCATCTTTCCTCCATCTATTTTTTTTAAATTTTTATCTTTCTTCCAGCCTGCTTTCGACAAGCCATAATAATTTCTGTCAAGGTTGGTTCCTGCAGATAAAACTCTGAATAACCAGAGGCTATATCGGCGAGATAATGAGCATCCGAATTGCGGATCAAAGCATATTGCTTCAAATCTGGATTTGCCTGCAGAAAAGCTTCAACATCACATTTGGCAGTAATCCCCAGAGCGTCTATTTTCGCTGCCGTTGGAACAAATCCCAGCTGACCCAGAAGACTGTAGGATTCCACATCTACATGCGCCGGAAAATAAAAACCGCCGTTTTCTGAGATCTTATCCAGAGTTGTTTCCAAATTCCAGACCGAGGAGTTGACCAAAGCTTTTTTCTCAAACCGCTTGATGTTTTCTTCTGCATCGATCACTACCTGATCCCCGAAAAATTCCGGATCATTATCTAAGGGCAGCAGAGATTCATAGAGCTTCGAACTGAAAGAGCAAGCCTGCTCCGCTGTTTCAAACAGGGCAACTGTGTGGATCTCTTCTGCCGTCTGCACTTCGATACCGAAAATGTATGCCAGCCCAGATTCCTTTGCCGCTTCGGCATAAACTTTGGAATTTGCACAGCTGTTATGATCGGTAATCGCGATGATATCGATGCCTTGACTTTGGGCAGCCTGCATCACCGCCCGGGGAGACATTTCCAGACCGGCACAAGGCGAGAGTACCGAATGCACATGCAGATCGGCTTTGAACCAGCGCAAAACACTTCCTATAAATTTGACGACAGAAAACTATATAATTTTCCTGCCAATTCAAAAGAGGATAAAGAACTGGAGATAAGGCAGATTTCTTCTTCATTCGCTTTGGCGATGATAGCCTTATCCGGCATTATATTTTTGGCAAAGACGACAGCGCTGAGTGAAGCCAGCGAAGCGACTGCGATCACGTTCAGATGTTTCATGATCGTAATCCAGATATCACCTTCCCGGGCATTGCCCATGACATCGCTCAGCAAATCAGAAACATACCCGCCCTTGATCTCTATTTCCTGCTGCTGGTCATTGTCGGTCAGCAGCTTGCCGTCGATTAATTTTATCAGATTTTCAACTGTTAATTTCATAATATCCCCATTTGGTCATTTGCTTTTGGTGCGCAATAACACAACGCAATCTTTCACTCCGGCTTTACCGGCAACGATATCTTCCGCCAAGGCGCGACAACTGGGTGAACCACAAGCAGAACAATCCAGTCCGGGTAACTTGCCGGTTATCTCATCGATCTTCTTCATTTTTTCCAGAGCTGTTTTGATGTCTTTATCCAAAGTCATGATGGAACGTGGTTCCAGTTCCAGAACAGCAAAATCGCCATTATCATACATTTCCCGAATTATCTCTCTGGCGAAATCTTCCGGTTTTGCCTGACGCAGAATATCTTTGATGCGAGTAGCAGCTACAAAAGGGTTTTCCACATTCAAAATGCCCCCTACACAGCCGTTCTGACAACTGCTTAAAACCACGTAATCAAAGCGTTCCAATTGCTGATTTTCGATTTTTGCCAAAATCTCGATCACATTCTCTATCCCACTCACTGCCAGAGTCTTGATCTTGCCGTCATTGAGTTCTTCTGCCTGCAGGCTGACAATCGCCCGGCTCAAACCGGCCGGATGTGCATGAAATTCTTTATCTTCAGGTTGGTATTGGCGGATGGAATTCATAATATTGCTATAAATTTCACTAATGGAAATTGCGCCGTTCTGCAGATGTTTATTCGTTCCTTCGGGCTGATGCACAGCCGTGACCTGCGAGATGCAGGGTACGATCAGGAAAATCCCGACTTCCTCATTCTTCAGATTCCTTTCGGCACAGATCGTTTTTCTGAAATAGGCAGAAAGCATAGTCATGGGAGATTCGATGGGTAAAATATTGGGCAGCAGGTCGGGAAAACGCACCTGGATCAATCTCACCACCGAGGGGCAATGGCTCGAGATCAGAGGTCTGGTATCAGGATGAAGATCGATATATTCTCGAATAAATTCATTCATTTGTTCGGTGATGGCTGATTCTTCCGTCACTTCATCGAAACCAAGCTTCAATATCGCCTGTAAAGTCCTGTCATAGCCTGTGGTTTTAGGAAACTGACCGGCATAACTGGCAGAAACGATCGCAACTTTGTATTTGAAATCAGCTATTTTCGACAGGTTATCAGTCACAGGAACGATCGCCTTAAATGGGCAAACCTTAATACAATTTCCGCAGTCGATACAACGATTTTCATCCAGGATGACTTTACCGTTCCTGACGCGCAAAGCTTCCGTGGGACAGACACGCACACATTTTGTGCAGCCTGTGCAGTTTTCGTCAATCAACCTGATGGCATGAAAATAAGATTTATTTCCCATCATTCCTCTCACCGATCAGCTTCAAAATAAATTATGATCTCCAACAATGTATTTTTTCCTTTTTCGGAAATAATATGCAGGACATCGGAGTTTTTTTTTATGTTGGGAAGTCCCAATCCTGCTCCGAAACCCATTTCTCTGATCGAATCATCCGCCGTGGAAAAACCCGGCGTCATGCATTGTTCGATATCTTCTAGACCCGGTCCTTCGTCCTGAAACTGCAGATAGATGCAGTCCGGATAGATGTTGCTGTTCACAGTGCCGCCACAGGAATGGGCTGTCACATTGATTTCCGCTTCGTAGGTAGCGATAGCGCAACGGCGTAAAATCTCTCCTGCCACTCCCAGTCTTTTCAAAGCCAGTTTGATTTGAGAAGACGCTGTTCCGGCAGATACGAAATCGAGTTTTTCGATTTGAAAATTGTGCACTACTTCCGGCTCTGGTAATTCTGCCAGAAAAGCACGGGCTTTTACTTCAAATTTTGGGTGAAAGAACCAGTATTCTGCCATTATCCTATCTTACAGCTTCTCAAGCCTTTGTTATATAAAATTCCACTGGTTCTATAAAGCGTGTATTGAGTCGAAACAAGAGGTAAATTTCTTTCTTTCGCCATTTCGATGACATCAGCAGGAGGTAATTTGCCACGTACAAAAACGATGCCGAAAAGATCGATCATGTCGGATAATCTTACAATCTGAGGATTGGTCAGTCCGGTCAATAGAAGCGTAGCTTCTTTTGTACACATCAGGATATCACTGATCAGATCAGAACCAAAGGCACATGTCACATCAATATCAACATCGGCATCTTCGTTCAAAAGACTGCCATCAATTGCTTCGATAATTTCCTTAAGCTTCATCCACTTCCTCCCGCCATATTTCGGGTTTATTTCTACTTTATTTTACTTATAATTTGGGAACAAAATTCCGCCAGCTCTTTTAAGGTCAAGTAAAACATCAGTCAGGAAATTGGATATTAACTCAGAAGTATATCAGTGACTATCAGATTTTTATAAATTACTGCATTTTAAATTATTACAGTGTTGTATTTTGTGATTATTATTACATAACGTTAACTAATTCCCGGGTTAATTTATGAGGATAATAAAAAATGATTAATAGTTCAGTTTATCTAGAATAAAGAGCTATTATCTGTTTGATTTCTGACGGTAATGCGCCCTCTGTTTTCTGCAGAAATGTTTTAGTTTTCTGCCAGGCAGCTTGCATGTTTTGCCTGGCTTTTTCTGAGAGTTTTCTATCAAAATCCAGATCCCATTCATAGCCTTTGATGCTGATCAAATAAACAATTGGAGCAGAGGAATAAATCTGGCGGCACAGGTTCAATACGACGCCCGGTGAAATGGCGTGCATGGTAAATTCAACTTGAGCTGAAGATTCCTGGACTTCCGTAATGGAAAATGTCTCGATTGCTTCCATACTGGCATCCACGAAAAAGACGAGATCAAAAGTCGATATCCGATCGGCATCTTCAATATTCAGTTGGTAATTTGAATCAAAAAAGATATAATCCAGCTTTTCTTTTTCTACCCAGCACTGCAGCTCTTCGATAAAGCAAATCCCGAGAGCATCGTCCTGCCTCCCGGGATTGCCGTAACCGTAGAATAATATTTTGGGTTTCCTAACCATTCTTGAATTTGCGGTCGATCAGTTTGTCGCTTTTATCCAGAACTTTGAAATCCAGCGGCATTTTTCCCAAAGCATGCGTAGCGCAACTGAGGCAGGGATCGTAGGAACGGATAGCCACTTCCACTGCATTCATCATCGGTTCTGTGATCTCGGGTTGTCCGTTCATAAACTGTTTGGCAGCGTGATTCACAGCGATGTTCATCGGTTCATTGTTATTGGTCGTACTCACGATCAGGTTAGCCATTTCGATCTGATCATTATCGTTGATGCGATAATGATGGAACAAAGTACCGCGCGGTGCTTCGATCAAACCGACTCCTTCCCTGCCTTTGGTTCCTTTCACGGTCAGTTCACCGCTCATCAGATCGGGGTCATGCAATAGTTCTTTCATCATTTCGGCGCTGTGCAGGATCTCGATGAGACGAGCCCAGTGCTGATGCATGCTCATTCCGTTTGGTTTGCCGTTTGTATAGGCTTTGAATATCTCAAATTCCTTCTGAGCAAGAGGTGTGGGAATAAAATCTGCCGTATTCATCCGTGCCAGCGGTCCCACCCGATACCAGCCATTTTTCTTGCCGAGTGATTTGAGATAGGGAAATTTCATATAGCTCCAGGAACGCACTTCTTCGTCGATGTAATCCAGATAATCCTGATAATCAATATCATCCAATACCTTTTTGCCGTCCGCTCCTACTCCACGCAGCACACCATGATACAAGTCCATTGCGCCGTCTTTGCGCACCAGACTCACATGACTGGATGGAAAGGCTATGAAATTGTCGATAATATCCTTATTCTGAGCGTGATAGCCTTTGAAGAATTCCAGTGCACTTAGAGACCAGTCGATCATTTTATCGATGTTCATGGGATCTTCGCCATTCAGGAAGAAGTCTTTTTCTTCCTGAGTGAGATATTTATTGATACCACCTGGAATAGCGCCGGTGCCGTGAATTTTCTTGCCGGCTGTTGCCTTGATGATCTCCTGTCCGAATTTCCTCATCATCACAGCTTGCACTGCCAGTTCTTTGTGTTTGATGGCAATGCCGACCACATTACGCAAAGCCGGATCCCCGTCGATGCCAAACAGCAGATCGGGTGAAGCGAGGTGAAAGAAATGCAGTACGTGTGACTGGAACATCTGACCGTAATGCATCAGACGGCGCATTTTTTCACCGGTCGGTGTGAGACCGTCTCCGGTTCCAGCACCCACGATCACATCGAGAGCTTTAGCAGCAGCCAGGTGATGACTGACCGGACAGATTCCGCAGAGTCTTTGTACGAGTACGGGCGCCTCCCAATATGGTCGTCCCTGCACGAATCTTTCAAAACCTCTGAATTCAACAATATGCAAACGACTTTGGGCTACCTGGTTATTATCATCCAGATGAATAGTTACTTTGCCGTGACCTTCCACTCTGGTTACTGGTTCTATTGTTATTTTCTTATTCATAAAAAATTCCTTTTAGTCAAATTTAATCACTTCGTAGGGCATTTCCAATTCCGCACCTGTGACAAGTGCTGCCAGTGCATTCCAGATTAGATCAGCTCGGGGTGGACAGCCGGGCAGAAAATAGTCGATCTTCACAATTTCATGACAGGGATAGACTTTATCCAGGATCATGGGAAGTTCATCGTCATTGGGAATGATCTTTTCCTCATTTGCCTGAACGGAAACACAGTTCAAGTAAGCTTCTTCCAAACATTCCGAGATGGGAGCGACATTATTGCGCAGCGCCGGCAAACCGCCCATGATGGCACATTCTCCGATCACCACCAGGATTTTACAGTTCTTTCTGAAATCTTTGAGAACATGCACGTTTTCGCTGTTGCAGCAGCCGCCTTCGATGATGCCGATGTCACATTGCTTGGTAAAAGTTTTTATATCATCGATAGGAGATTTATTGAACTCTACCAGCTCGATCAAATCCAGAATGCGTTCGTCTATATCCAATATTGACATGTGACAGCCGAAACAGCCGGCCAGAGAAGTTGTAGCTACGATTGGTTTACTCATGTTCTTACTCCTTTCCTGTTAAGTCGCTGCCAATTGGCTTTTTATCATATCTGCGGTGTCCGATGGGAACATCATAACCTTTTTCCTTGCGAATGATCGCACCCACCGGGCAGGTATCCATTGCTTTCTGTGCTATTTCATCATCCATATCGGCGGTATGTTCATGATCGAGATTGATCTGAACATGGTTGCCGCGATTTTTGAAGACAAACCAGGAAGGATTTTCTGGTTCTTTCTTTCTGCGAATACAGCGTTTGCAGAGAATACATCTGTTATGATCGATCATGATTTTGGGATTTTGAGCATCTATTTCTCTGTCCGGAAAAATGTAGGGAAACTGCGGAACCATCATTTTGTAGCGATAAGCCAGCGCCTGCAGTTCACAACTTCCGCTTCTTTCACAGGAAGGACAGAAATGATTTCCTTCGACGAAAAGCAATTCCACGATAGTGGATCTGATTTCTTCCAGTTCGGGAGTATCCGTTTTGATAACCATGCCTTTTGCGACCGGCGTTGTGCAGGCAGTCATTTTTCTGCCGTCGATCAGGCAGGTGCAGACACGGCATGATCCCTGCGGTTTGATGCCTTCATAGTGGCACAAAGTGGGAATATAGATTCCGTTTTGTCTGGCTGCTTCCAGCACCATCTTTCCCTCTTCTGTGATACATTCTTTTCCGTTTATGGTCAGCATTATTTTACTCATGACTTTCTCCTAAATTGGGAATTCTGTTCGCCGCCCGGCAGGATTCCTGGACAGCAGCTGCAAGATCGAATTCACTTACAAAATCCGTGTCTTTAACTAATCTTTGTTCATATAGTTCCCGGAAGTTGCGAATCGTCGTTAAAATGGGATTGGCAGCAGTCTGACCCAGACCGCAGCGATTTGCCTTCATCACTTTTTCCCAGCTCAGCATTTGCTCAATATCTTTCTGAACTCCTTTTCCAGCCAGGATTTTCTGAAGTTTGTGCTTGTATTGAACCGTCAGAGCGCGGCAGGGAACGCAGGAGCCGCATGATTCTTCGATGAAGAAATCGGTGAAGTTCATGACTATCTCCTTCAGCAGATCTCGGTCTTTGCCGATAACGATGATAGAACCGCCTGTGGCAAGATCTTCATACGCCAGTTTTCGGTCAAAATCGCCGGGAGCAATACAGCTGCCGGAAGGACCTCCCACCTGTACTGCCTGCACATCCTCAGCGCCAACCATTCCCAGTAGATCATTCACCGAAAAGCCCCATTCAATTTCATAAATACCTGGTTTTTCACAATCTCCCGAAATGCTGATCAGCTTGGAACCGGTCGAGTCCAGTGTGCCAAGCGATCTGTACCACTTGGCTCCCTTGTGCATGATTTTGGCAACAGAGCACAAAGTTTCCACATTATTGACAACCGTTGGTTCCTGATGATAACCTTTCACGACCGGGAAGGGTGGCCTGTCTCTCGGTTCTCCGCGTTTACCTTCGGCAGATTCCAGAAGGGCAGATTCTTCGCCACAGATGTAAGCTCCACCGCCGAATTGAATGCGGATATCAAAATTGAAAGCTTCTTTACCCAGAACATTCCTGCCCAGCAATCCTTTGCTTCTCATTTCTGCCAGAATGTATTCCAGATATATTTCCATGTATTTGTATTCATAACGAAGGTAAAGAATTCCTTCGTCGGCGCCAACTGCGTAACCGGCGATAGCCATGCCTTCGAAAAGCAGGCGGGGACGCTCTGTCAGGATCACCCTGTCTTTGAAAGTTCCGGGTTCACCTTCGTCGGCATTGCAGAAGATATAGTGCTTATCGCTCTTCACATTGCGGCAGAATTTCCATTTGAGAGCCGTGGGAAAGCCAGCTCCGCCCCGACCTCGCAGATTGGATTGCTTCACTTCCTCGATAACATCATCCGGACTAAACTGAATCGCCTTTTTCAAAGCTTCGCCTACTTCCGAATCTTTGGTTAAGATCGGACCTTGTTTGATTATATTGTTCTCAACTCCCGTGCCGACAATGTCCTCGATCGGAATGTCATTTTTCATGCTGTTGATGATCTTCTTAACCTTTTCTTTGGTCAGCTTGGTAAACACCCGCTGATTAATGATTGCCGATGGTTCCTGATCGTTCATTCCGATACAGGATGTATTGAACAGCCCAATCCGACCATCCTCGGTTACCGAACCGAATTTACAACCTGCTTCTTCTTCCAGAACCCTCACTATTTCTGCTCTGCCATTCATTTCAGCTACGGCGCTGTCATTCAGATAAATGGCATATTTGCCTGTGGGTTTCTGCGATAAGAAATGATAAAATGACAGGGTCTGCACAACATCCACAACAGAGTAGTTTATTGCCTTTGCAATAATCTTCACCGCTGCATTCGAAATGTAACCGTATCTGGTTTGAATATCAATCAGAATATCCATCAAGCGAGTCGGGTCGTTGTTGTATTTTGCCAGGATCTGATCGATCTCACGACCAACTGTTTCCAATCCCGCCGGATCTTGGAAATTCTCATTTCCGGATTGTGTGTAATCCACAATCTACCTCCCGTTTATTATTATTTTAACTTATATATCTTTAATAACGTAAACCAAAATTTAAAATGGAAACTCATTGTCAAATAGAATCTCGACAGGTCTTCATATGTGAATAATATTCATTGTTTCTCAGAGATTAACTTATCTTTTGCACTGTCAGTTGAAATAATAATGACCGCATTTTCCGGAACTGAATTTTCTTTGCAACACATATTATAACATCAAGTTATAGTTACGCTTTTTTCAGCAGTCGCACAGTTTGACTTGACTGGAAACAACCCAATTAATTTCTTCCTTTCAAGGTTATGAGATATTGATAAAATTGATAAGGTTATAGATAGATGAAATGATTGAATTGAAAATAAATGGTGTAGTTCAGGGTGTCGGCTTTCGCCCCTTCATCTACAAACTGGCGATCGAAGAAAAACTGAAAGGTTATGTTTTGAATAACGCCAGCGGTGTGGAAATCCAGGTGGAAGGCGATGAGTTCTCATTAGATCGCTTTCTAAATAGGATCAGAACCGAGCTGCCCCCGGCTGCCGGCATCGAATCATTTCTTGTGAAAGAAGCCGGGAATATCGGCTACGAAAAGTTTGAAATCAGATTGAGTTCAAAAACAGAGGGTTCTACTTTGATCTCGCCCGATCTGGCTGTTTGTCAGGATTGCTTCGCTGAATTCAATGATCCCGATGATCCGCGCTATCATTACGCTTTCATTAATTGTACGAACTGCGGACCGCGTTATTCCATTATCGAATCAACTCCTTATGATCGTCCCGTCACATCGATGAAAAATTTTGAAATGTGCGATTATTGTAAGCAGGAATATACTGATCCGCTTAATCGCAGATTTCACGCCCAGCCCATAGCCTGTCCGGTTTGCGGACCGCAGTTGCAATTTCTGGATAAAACTCTGCAGGCACAAAAAGGTGATCCTGTCGATTTAACGAAACAAGCCATAAAAGCAGGCAAAATAGTCGGCATCAAAGGAATCGGCGGTTTTCACATTGCCTGTGATGCTGCAAATCTGAAAGCTGTGGCAGAACTCAGAAAGCGAAAAAATCGACTAGATAAACCATTTGCCGTGATGACAGAATTTGCCAACCTGCAGCAAATCGTAGAATTTGCCGGTAAACATGAAAAACTTTTAAAATCTCCGATCGCACCGATTTTGATCCTGCCCAAGAAAGCTGGATCACCACTAGCTGAAAATATTGCTCCAAATAATCCCAATCTCGGAGTCTTACTGCCTTATGCTCCCTATCATTTTCAGTTGTTTACGGAAGATCTGCCTTTTTTGATCATGACTTCCGGCAATCGGCGGGATGAACCGATCGCTAAAAAAGAAAGTGACTTAATGGAAATCTGTGACTGCTTTCTCACCCACAATCGCCCCATCCTGAACCGCTCTGACGATTCGATAATTCTACCCACAGAAAATATCAGTGTAATTCTGCGCCGCTCCAGGGGTTATGTGCCAACTCCCCTGAAATCTCCTTTCCCGCTGATTCCCACTTTAGCTTGCGGAGCAGAGCTGAAGCTTTCATTCGCAGTTTCCAATCTGCAGGAATATTTTCTTTCTCCTTATCTTGGAAATTCCGGCAGCAAGGAAACTATGGATTTTTATGGTGAAACGCTGGAAAATTTCCAACGCTGGTTTCGTTTAGAACCGCGTTTGATCGTCTGCGATCTGCAGCCCGATTTTGCCACGACCAGATTTGCCGAATCTCTCGCGCTTCCACTGATCAAAGTTCAACATCATCATGCACACACTGCGGCGATCATGGCAGAGCATCTGCTGGATGAGAAGGTGATCGGTATTTCTTATGACGGAACCGGTTATGGCACGGACGGAGCGATCTGGGGCGGCGAAATAATGGTGGCAGATTATGCAGAATTTGAACGTAAATTTCACCTGCAATACCTGCCGCTGCCCGGCGGTGATGCTGCCATCAAGCATCCCGTCAGGATCGCCTATGCCTATCTTACAAAATTTGGCATCGATCCCGATTTTTTAACCGGAATTTCTGAAATGGAGAAGAAAATAATTTCCAGACAACTGCAAAACGATTTCAATCTTTTTCAAACTTCCAGTATGGGAAGGTTGTTCGATTGCGTGGCTGCCATGTTGAATCTTTATCCGGCAATAACGTTTGAAGCACAAAGCGCTATGGCACTGGAATTTTTGTGCAGTTATGAAGATGTGTTAGCAGAAAAACCATATCCGTTCCGGATAGCAGAAAATGAAATAATCATCGAACCGATGCTTAAGGAAATTGCGGAATCGATCCAGATAAAAATAGAAAAGAAGACCATCGCCAAAAGATTTCATCGTACGATTCTGGAATTCACTCTGCAGGCAGTGAAAGAACTTCAAGCAGAAACCGGCTTAAGCAAAATCGTTTTAAGCGGCGGAGTGATGCAGAACAGGATCATCCTCGACGGCTTGACTGAACTTCTTTCCAGAAATAACTTTACAGTTTACCTGCCAGCGAATTTACCGCCCAATGATGGTTCGATCTCTGTTGGACAGTTGATGATCGCCAACAGGATTTATCAAAATAAAAGGAAGAAATAATGTGTTTAGCAATACCGGCACAAGTTGTCGAAAAGAATGGTGAAAAAGGTTTTGTGAATCTGGGCGGCTCGCGCAAAGAGATCATGTTCACCTTCACCCCGGAAGCGGAAGAAGGCGATTGGGTGCTTATCCACACCGGATTTGCCCTGAATGTGATCTCGGAAGAAGATGCCGGCGAAACCCTGAAACTTTTTGATGATCTGGCCAGATTTGAAGCAGAATTAGCCGACCAGAAAGATAATGCTGAATAAGCAAAAATATCGCGATCCTGCTCTCATCAAAGATATCGTGACTGAACTGCAAACCTGGCAGCAGCCGATCAAGATCATGGAAGTGTGTGGATCACACACCATGGCGATCGGACACTGGGGCATTCGCAAACTTTTACCGGCATCCATTCAGCTGATTTCCGGTCCGGGCTGCCCGGTGTGTGTAACGCCTTCCTCGCTCATCGATGAACTGATCAAACTGCAAGGCATTACGATCGCCACTTTTGGCGATCTGATCCGCGTTCCGGGCAAAGAAGAAACTCTGGAGCAGGCTCGTGCAGCAGGCTTGGATGTGGAACTTGTTTATTCACCTCTGGAAGCGTTGAAGCTGGCTGAAACAAAAGAAGTTGTGTTCGTGGGAATCGGCTTCGAAACTACGATTCCCGGTATTGCGCAGACAATCTTTCTGGCTGCACAACAGAAGCAGATCAATTTTTCTGTCTTTCCCGCCTTCAAACTCGTCCCTCCGGCTCTGGATGCATTACTTTCCACAGAAGATATTGATCTTGATGGATTTTTACTTCCCGGTCATGTCAGCGTGATTATCGGATCGGACAGCTACGATCTGCTGCCGCAGAAATTTGGCATCGGCGGCGTGGTTGCCGGCTTTGAACCGCTGGATATTCTGCATGCCGTAAAGTTATTGACTCAGCAGACAGAACTAAAATCTCCGCAGATCGTAAACGAATATGATCGGGTTGTAAACCATTCCGGAAACATAATTGCCAAACAGATAATCGATGAAGTTCTGCAGGCGGAAGATGCTCTCTGGCGCGGACTGGGCTGGATTCCAAACTCGGGACTGGGAATTAAAGAAAAGTATAAAGATTTTGATGCATCAAAAAAATATAATATTACGTTGAGCGATGAAGAAGGAAATTCCGGCTGCAGATGTGCCGATGTTCTAAAAGGCAAGTTCATCCCGCCGCAATGCCCGTTATTCGAAAAAGTCTGCACTCCGGCCAATCCCATCGGTCCCTGCATGGTCTCTTCGGAAGGAAGCTGCGCTGCTTATTACAAATATGAAAGATAAAATGAAACACCCATGTTTGAGTAAAACACACAAGCGGATAATCAATACATCAACCCCCTCGGTCCCCCTTGACCAACCTTCTCCGGCAGCCGCCGGATTCGGCAAGGCAGGCAGGGGGAAGTGTGAGAGAATGTGAAAGAAAAATGAAAGAAAATAATAGCTTTTTCACAGTTCTAAATCGAAGAAATTCTCCCCTGTCTGCACCGCCGAAACGCAGCGAAGGCGTGACAAGGGGAGATACGGCTTTAGCCGCAGAGGGGTTTAAGTAAAAAGGAAATTTTATCATATGAATAATAATATCATAACTCTGGGACACGGCAGCGGTGCCGGGCTCACCAGAAAATTGATCACTGAAATTTTTGATAAGAATTTCAAACTTCCCAGCCTGAATGACGGCGTTCAAATCGAAAATCGACTGGTTGTTTCCACCGATGCTCACGTCGTGCAGCCGATCTTCTTTCCCGGCGGCGATATCGGCAAGCTATCCATAACCGGCACTGTGAACGACGTCGCCATGACCGGAGCTGTTCCAAAATACATTTTGATAACTTACATCATTGAGGAAGGTTTCAAGATCGATGATTTGAGAAAAATAACCGAATCTGTGCAAGCTGCTGCATTAGAAGCCGGCGTGAAAGTGATCGCCGGAGATACAAAAGTAGTGGAAAAAGGTAAAGCCGATGGAATTTACATCACCACCACAGGAATTGGTTTTCTTCCCGAAAACGTTGATTTATCTTCCCGAAAAATCAAAGTTGGAGATAAAATCATCGTGAATGGCAATCTGGGCGACCACACAGTAGCCATCATCAATGCCCGTCAACATCTGGATTTGGAACCTGCTCCTGAAAGTGATTGTGCTTCTTTGAATAAGCTCGTTCAATCGATGCTGAAAAGCGGAGAAATTCATTTCCTGCGCGATGCCACCCGCGGCGGAATTGCCACTATCCTGAATGAAGTTGCCGAAGACACCGGCTTGGGAATCATCATCGAGGAAGAAGCTTTGCCGATAACGGAAACCGTGGAAGCAGTCTGCGGACTTCTGGGTCTGGAAGCGCTTTATATGGCAAACGAAGGCAAACTGGTAGCTTTTGTTTCGGCTGAAAGTAAGGAACTTGTCTCCACTATGAAAAATCAAGAATTGGGAAAAAACAGCGCTGTTATCGGAGAAGTGACAGATGAATTTAAAGGCGTTTATCTGCGAACTTCCATCGGTAGCTTGCGTCAGCTATTGATGCTGGAATCCGATCCTCTGCCCAGAATTTGTTAGTACGATGTCAAGGTTAAGGATAAGGACAAGGATAAGGTTGAGAAATGATTAATAGTTTTCGTGAAATGCCAATTTGGCAAGATAGTATGAAAATTGCTATTCAAATTTTTGAGTTAAGTGAGAAATTTCCCAAAAAAGAAGACTATAGTTTAACTTCGCAGATTAGAAGATCAGCTTTGAGTATATCAGCAAATATAGCAGAAGCCTTCGGAAGAAATCATACGAAAGATAAAATAAACTTTTATTATTATGCCAGAGGTTCAGTTTCAGAAACACAAAGCCATCTAATTTATTCTCAAGAAATAGGCTACATCAGCGAAACAACTGCTGATCAGATAATAACAAAATTAGAACTGATATGTAAATCTTTAAATAAAATAATCAAAACACTTAGGAATCAATGAAATGTTGGTTAAAAGCAATACAATAAACTTCTCATTCACGACCTCAACCTCAACCTCAACCTCAATCTCAACCTCAATCTCAACCTCAATTTTCAGGAGTTTCCATGCATGAAGGCGCTATAGTTCACTCACTTCTGGAAATTGCCAGTGATATCCAAGAAAAAGAAAAATTGAAAGAGATAACGAAAGTAAAAATCGTGGTGGGAAAATTCCATCAGATCATCGAAGAGGTGATGCTGACCAATTTCGAATTTATGAAATCAGAGTATAAAGGCTTCGAGAAGGCAATTCTTATAATGACCGAAAGAGATGTGCGGGTAAAATGCCAGAACTGCCAGCACGAATTTACGATCGCTGAGCCCATCTTCATGTGTCCGCAATGTGATTCTTTCGATACCGAACTCATTTCGGGAAAAGAACTCTACATAGAAACTATGGAAGGCAACAAATAATCTGAAGTTATTACTACATTGGGAAAATTTTTCTGATAAATTCAAAAATAAATTGACACCCCAGCTTCGTAGCACTTTTTTGCCGTTCGTAACACGGAGGTGCCATGTCGGATTTAGTTAGATTCGGTGTTTCGCTGGATGGCGAACTGCTGAAAAAGTTTGATGATTACATCAAACAACATACTTATTCAAACCGTTCCAATGCAATTGCCGATCTTATCCGCGAGAAATTGATAGAACAGGAATGGGAAAGCGACGAAATCGTCACAGGCGTCATCACCATGGTCTTCGATCATCATCAGCGGGAACTCACCAACACTCTCACCAGTATTCAGCACGATCATCATCAGATGATTATTTCCTCTCAGCACATCCATCTTGATCAGGACAATTGTTTTGAGATCATCGTAGTGAAAGGTCGAACCAGCGAATTGAATCTGCTCTGCAACCGGATGAAGGCTGCCAGGGGTGTGAAACATGCAAAATTGAATCTGGCAACGACAGGAGCAAATATATGAAATTCCCCGATTATCAGGAAGTGGTGAAATTTCATGGGCACAGTTGCCCGGGTTTGGCTTCCGGCTATAAACTCACGGTCGCCGCTCTGGAAAAATTGAATCGACTGCGTGCTGAAGATGAAGAGATCGTGGCGATCGTGGAAAACGATGCCTGCGGCACGGATGCCGTGCAATTTGTTTCCGGCTGCACCTTTGGCAAGGGAAATTTCATCTTCCAAGATCACGGTAAAATGGTATATACTTTCATCTGCCGGCAAAGCGGCAGAGCGATTCGAGCCAGCCGTAAGGCGACCTTTATAAAAGACCTGAAAAGAGATGAGATCTCCCGGGAAGAGATGATCAAGCTCATCTTGAACAGCCGCAAGGAAGATTTTGCAAAGCTGCAGGAAATCAGGATCGAGCTTCCACCCAAAGCAAGATTATTTCAGAATATCGTCTGTGAAGAATGCGGTGAAACAGCGATGGAAACCCGCATCAGAGAAAGAGATGGCAGGAAGTTATGTATTCCTTGCGCGGAAAAGATATTCCCCTCTTGAGATTTATAAGCCTTTGGCTTAGGGGTACGGCTTTAGCCGTGGTGTGTGGGTTGGATGCCATTCTTTCGAAGAGTTTAATATTTTCGAGATTCTTTGAAAGATTCGCAAGAATCCCGAAAGCTTTCAGGACTCAGAATGACAGTAATATCAGGAGATAATAGATGGAAACAAAAGAAGTAAAAGTAATGCAGAAGATCCTGAATTTGAATGACAGGATCGCCGCCGAATTGCGTGAAGAATTGGCAAAAAAGAATATCAGATTCATCAACCTGATGAGTTCGCCCGGTTCCGGCAAAACGACGATCATGGAAAAAACTGCCCCTGAATTCGGCAGTAAAATGTGCGTGATAGAAGGCGATATTCAAACGACTCTCGATGCAGAACGTGTAGCAAAAGCAGGAATTCAAACCTATCAGATCAATACCGGTCCCTTTGGCGGCGACTGTCATCTGGAAGCCGGCTGGATCAAAAGCGCCATGGAAGAGATCGAGATGGAAAACCTGGAACTGATCTTTGTGGAGAATATCGGCAACCTGGTCTGTCCGGCAGAATTTGATGTGGGAGCTCATATTAATGCAGTCGTCCTCAGCGTCACGGAAGGCGAAGACAAACCGCTCAAATACCCGCTCGCTTTTCAGAATTCCCAGCTTTGCATTATTTCCAAAACCGATCTGATCTCCTATCTCGATATAGATATTGAGACGATCAAAGCCAATATCAGAAAAGTGAATCCCAAAATGGAAGTGATCGAACTTTCCGCTAAAACCGGTGAAGGTATCGAGCAGTGGTTTGAGTTTTTGAAAGGATAATAATTTTTTTACCTGCAAACCAGGGTAAAATTTCTTGCAAAGCTGCGCTATCTGAATCTGATCGAGGACTATCAGCGGAAATTTTCGGATCGATCGAGACGAATGATCCAACTGCTCATTTCACCAGCACCTGTCTCGCCGGAGCTTTAACGTAGGAGGAGCATCTTCCGCACCGCCTTCTCTTCGCCGTTCACTTTCAATTTAACAATATACTCGCCGCTGGCGACGCGCTTGCCGCCCCTCTCTTTGCCGTTCCAGATGCAGTTGAATATGCCGGCAGTCGTGGTACAGTCCAGCAGAGTTTTCACCTTCTGACCTTTTATGTTGTAGATTACCAATTCTACTTTTCCGGCTTCTGCTAACTCTAACTTTATCGATGTGGATGGATTGAACGGATTGGGATAGTTGGAAATTTGAGTTGTGAGAGGTGAGATTTGAGGAATTTCAGGTTCTTCGATTCCGACTCCCTGCCACTCGTAAGCTCCCATATCCACCGTGCTTCCGTAGATGCGAGGATTACCTGCCAGATCGTATTGTGGTAATTCAATCCCTGGTGGTAAATCTAATGTGCCTGCATCGATACAGGGAGAACCGGATTGCAGCATGTACGAATATTCACCGGTTCCCAGCCAGAGCGGATCTTCGTTGAGATTACCCTGCAGCCAGTTTAGCGTGTTCCAATTGGAAGGATTCAGAATATTTGACTCTCCACCTTCGATGAGAGAATTATAGATATTCATTGTAAGCGGCTCTTCCGGTCCATCATTTACCAGGTAAATCTGATCTGGGACATTTCCATATAGAATTGAGTTAACAATATTGAATGTGGAACCAACTCCTCCAGCAAGTAACGCTGCACCTTGACCTTGACCACCGGAATGAGGAGTATAATTATTTCCAATAGTACAATTTATCAGATTCAAATCTATGCTGAAACTTACCGATATTGCCGAACATGACATTGTATAATCTGTCGTGTTGTCTGCGTTATCCGCTATCAGTGAGTTTTTTATACTAACATGATGAGGATCATCATTCGGAAGACCCAATAAAAAAACAGGTGTAGCAGAAAATATGTCAGGATGAAAATATTGGGAGCAATTCTGGATTATCATATTTTCAATATCTACATATTCTTCGTTGTTTGAAAGCCAGAATTTGACTTGTTCGCCACCTTGATTATTAAAGAAATGCACATTTTTCAAAGTTGCATTTATATTTGATGCACTAAATAAATAAGATTTATGAATATTATTTTCTATTATGAGATTCTCAAAATTTACATGGCGATCAACATAGAAATTCGGATTATAAAAAACAATTGAATTTCCCCATGTTTGATAGAAAACTTCACTATTGATAAATCTCAGATTCTTAATTGTTAAATTAAAATCATTATCCCCACCAAAGATGAAACTTGTTTGATTTTCTGCGTCCAGTATAGTACTTTCCATTGATTCACCAATTATGGAAATAGAATTTCTCATATTTAACGGAAATGCCTGACCGTTTTGGCTTTTTGAATAAACTCCATCTTCTAGGTGGATTGTGTGAGGATTTAAACTATCAGACACAATTAGTGAGTATGCATAATTAATCGATTTCAAAGGTTCATCTGGGGTTAAACCGCTATTACTATTTGAACCATTTGGTGAGATATATAAATCATTATCAACAGGATCAAGCTTTGCGTGTTGGGCTATAAGCGTGATATCATTTTGCTGTATACCAAATTGATCAATAGAACTGATAAAATAATCATCTGGTTCCAGTACTGTGAAAGTATCTACAATAATTGTGACAGGTTCCATTAGAATCCATGATTTAGAAATATCGCAACCTCTTCCACTATAATTTAAGTAAAAATCACATAATTCATCAGTGTCAAATTCGATTGTCGAATCGTGAGTAATGTAGATTCCACCTCCAGCAGAATAGGCATGGTTATTGGTAATCGTTAGTCCTCTTAATGTAGGATGGGAATATTTGATATATATTCCACCACCAGCTTGAGC